>PDWI01007191.1_pt1 | contig 13653 bp, 11 predicted proteins | sample 1430891 | NCBI WGS metagenome assembly PDWI01 (sample SAMN01162508, study PRJNA174530) | Oral metagenome, whole genome shotgun sequencing project. | biome: Marine environment; feature: Marine mammal; material: Swab sample of the gingival sulcus; isolation source: swab sample of gingival sulcus...
TTCATTTTACGTTTTTACTTAAAGTTTAATTTATTTTTTCGATAAATTATTTTTTGCCGTTATTTATTTTCCGTTTGCAACTTTATTTGTTTATTCGCAGTCTTACAAGTAGAATCTATGTGATTTTTGTAGTCTATATTTAGATTATAAAATAGTAAATTATTTATGTTTTGATAGCCAAATAATTTATAAAATATTAATAACTATAAAATATATTAGGAGTAATATTCGTTACCAAATAACAGCGTATTGGTGTGAAATTTACTCATTTTGATAATAGAAAAATTAAGTGTTAGCTTTTTTTGTATATGCTACAGTTCTCACACTTAGTTCAGATTATAATTAATTTCAATTTTTTTTTACAGGCTTTTTTTAGAGAACATGGGAAAGTCTAGACTTAAAACATACAGATATGAAGTTCAAAAATTTATTTAGTGTAGCTGCTGTTACTTTATTAGCAGTGTTGTTCAGCAATTTTAGTGGTTGCGACAAAGAAGATGTTATTGACAGCCTTGTGGGAACATGGAAAGGCGGAGGTTCTTATGTAGGTACTTTTGACGGCAAGGATTATAATCACGAAGCAATGGGTACAATTACTTTGAGAGATGATGAGACTTGTGATTATGACATTACAGTTAATGATAAGGACAAGAACGAAATAACTCCTTACAAAGGTTCAGGTAAATTTAATGTAGTAGGTAGTTTATTAACTCTTCCTGCAAGTGAATTAACTGGTCTGCCTCTTGCTTTTAATTTTGACCTTGATGGTGATAAATTAACTGTTTCAGTTACGTTGCCGGAAAAAGGAACGTTAAAATTAGACTTGAAAAGACAATAGTATCGGAAAAAAATTATTAAAAAGTTTTTAAAGCAAGGGAAACTCTCCCTTGTTTTTTTTTGCAGCTACACCAACATTGGGGCTAATCCCGAATTATGTAAAACAACAAAAGGAGAGGAGCGAACCTACCTTTTTTAGCTCTTAATTCACATTGAACTCATTTAAACTTTTTTTCTAACTTCTGTCATGTTTTTGCGCATAATTTTACACTTTTAAGTGCTTTTGGCTGTTAGCTTTTTTTTGCTTTCGGCAAAAAATTATACCTTTGCGCTCAATTAAGCTCGTAGATTTAGATGAACTAATTTTCAAAGAATAAAAATATAAAAAATGGAAACTTTACTTCTTTTTATTAGCGGCTCGGAGATTTTTATCATAATGTTGGTTATTTTATTGCTTTTTGGTGCTGATAAAATACCCGAAATTGCAAGAGGTTTGGGCAAAGGATTGCGCGAACTGCACAAGGCAACCGATGAAATAAAAAACGAAATAAAAAATAGTGGCGTTAAGGAAGATGTTGAGGAAATTAAAAAAAATATTCAGGATAACGAAATTAAAAAAAATATTGATGACATAAAAGATAATCTGAAAATTAGGTAAATAGTTTCGGTTGGGTTCAATCCTGAAAATATTGTAAATCAAGAAAATTATAAATATAAATTTAATAAAACATGGCGTATATTCAGTTTATTTCCGGATTAATTATACTAATTTTTAGCGGTAAATATCTTGTGCAAGGCGGAGTTTCTATTGCTAAATTTTTTAAAATTTCACCTTTGGTTATAGGAATGACAGTAGTAGCATTTGGCACATCGGCACCAGAGCTGATTGTGAGTATAAATGCCGCAATATCAGGCAATCCCGACATTGCATTCGGAAATGTTATAGGTTCAAATATTGCAAATGTTGCACTTGTTTTGGCGGCAACCGCGTTGTTAATTCCCATTCCGGTACACCGAAATTCACTTAAAAATGATTGGCCCATGATGATGCTGGTGTTTATTTTGCTATATGTTTTTATTTTAGATGATGTAATAAAGTTTCACGAGGGTTTAATTTTGTTTGTTTTGCTTGTAGCATACATCTTTTTTCTACTTAAAAAATCGAAAACAGACAACGACATAGTTGCAGATGATGCAAATGATGTGAAACAAGTAAGTCTATGGCTGTCAATTGTTTTGGTAGTTGTGTCGTCAGCCGGATTGGCTTTTGGTGCTGATTTTTTAGTTGATGGAGCATCTGAAATTGCGCTAAGCTGGGGCGTTAGCGAGCGTGTAATTTCGCTTACAATTGTGGCATTCGGAACAAGTGTGCCCGAACTGACCGCTTCAATTATGGCAGCTGCCAAAAAACAAACAGACATTTCGATAGGCAACATAATTGGGTCTAATATTTTTAATATTAGCGTAGTTTTGGGTATAACTTCTATGATAAAATCAATTCCCGTAGATCATTTGGCTTTTAGCTTTGATATTATTTGGATGGTATTTATTGCAATTTTATTGCTTTTGTTCATTTATCCGTTTAAAACGGTGTATCTCAATAGAATAGAGGGTGGAATTTTACTTCTTATGTACATTAGTTATATGACAATGTTGGCTTTGGGCTACGATTTTACAAAATTAATGTCGCTAATTTAATTTATTAAAAATAAGATAATTACATAATGGTAGAAGCAATAGGAATACGTAAATCTTTTGGCGATTTGCAAGTTTTAAAGGATATAAATTTCAAATTGAATGAGGGCGAAATAGTTTCGATAGTTGGAGCAAGTGGAGCGGGTAAAACTACTTTATTGCAAATTATTGGCACATTGAGCAAAGCTGATTCAGGCAAAGTTCTTATCAACGGACAAGATGTTAGTAATTTGAAAAAGAATAAATTAGCTGAATTTCGCAATCAAAATATTGGTTTTGTATTCCAATTTCATCATTTATTAGCTGAATTTACGGCATTAGAAAATATTTGCATTCCTGCCTATATCAAGCGGGGAATGAAACCCGAAATAGAAAACGAGGCACTTCAAATATTAGAATTTTTAAATTTGCGCAACCGAGCATCGCACAAACCGGCAGAATTGTCGGGTGGCGAGCAGCAACGTGTGGCAGTGGCTCGTGCATTAATCAATAATCCGTCGGTAATATTAGCCGATGAGCCTTCGGGAAACCTTGATTCTACCAATAAAAAAGAACTCCACGACTTGTTTTTCAAACTTCGCGATAAATATAATAAAACTTTCATAATTGTTACACACGACAACAGTCTTGCAGAAATGTCAGACAGGGTTTTGCATATAAAAGACGGCGAAATTGTAAATTAAAACGGTTTAAATGAGTTCAGATTCAAACAATAAAATCAAAAAAAACATGCAAGAACAAGAAATATTATCGCTTTTTGAAAAATTCAATAATATAACAACCTTAATAATTGGCGATGTGATGATTGACACGTATTTTTGGGGCAAAGTAAATAGAATTTCGCCCGAAGCACCTGTTCCAATCATTGCAAGAACCGATATTGAACACCGTTTGGGCGGTGCGGCAAATGTGGCGCGCAATGTGAAAGCTTTGGGAGCAAATCCTGTATTGTGTTCGGTGATAGGTAACGATGAAAAAGGTAAAATATTGCTTGAATTGATGCAGCGAAAAGGCTTGATTACCAATGGATTAATAACTACTGACAATAGAATAACCACTACTAAAACCCGAATAATAAGCGACAATCAGCACTTACTGAGAATAGACGAAGAGGTAAGCCGCGAAATTGATAAAAATTTAGAAAATCAATTGGTTGATAAGATAAAAAATATAATCAGCAGTCAAAAAGTGGATTCTATAATTTTCCAAGATTACGATAAAGGCGTTATTACTAAATCGTTGATAAACACTGTTGTAGAAATTGCAAAACAACATAAAATTCCCACTTTGGTAGATCCTAAAAAGCGTAATTTTACGAATTTTGAGAATGTAACGCTATTTAAACCCAATTTTAAGGAATTAATTGAGGGGTTGAAATTAGAAATTAATAAAAAAGACACCGAAGCTATACACAAAGCCGCTCAAACTTTCAGAAAAACTCACAATATTGATATGGTTATGACTACGCTTTCGGAATTGGGTGTTTACATAAGCGACAATGACAGTTTCCACAAGCTTCCTGCCGAAATACGCGATGTTGCCGATGTGTCAGGAGCAGGCGATACGGTTATCAGCACTGCAAGTTTATGTTTGGCTGCCGGTTTGCCGCCTCGCTTAATTGCTTGGATTTCAAATATTTCAGGCGGTTTGGTTTGTGAGAAGGTTGGCGTGGTTCCCATCGACAAGCAAATTTTGCTAAATGAATGCCTTAAACTTAGAAAAAATATTAAGTAAAAGGTTTTCAAACTTTGTTGTGGCGCATTCATAAAATTTTTAAAGTTAAAAATGTGCTGTAAGCCATTGATTATATGAGTAATGGTATTTTTTGAATGCGCCTCAATAAATATAAAAAAAAGTAGGACAAAAACTTTTTGAGTCTTGCCCTACTTTTTTTGTATTTGCATAAATCTATATTTTTAAGCAAAAAAGCCGAAGAATAGCAATTTTAGTCAGATGACAGGAGTTTAAAGTACCGATTTGTCAAGCACTAAAAAACTTTGGCAACCTAAAATTTTGCAAACTAATCTAAACGAATTTTCAAATCTAATTAAGCTACCACTTAATTATAATTGATTCATTATCAACGAAAAACTCTCCTTTTTTCTGCGTTAAGACTATTGAACTGTCTTTTAAATTTCTTGTAACTTTAATCTTCCCTTCGCCTGCTTTCAATAGGTTGATGCTTTTTGTTTTATTCCAATCAACGCCGTCAAATTGAACAAACTTGTTCATCATTACATCGTTTAATAAAATGGTTTTAAACACACCGTCTTTTGAAACAGTGTAATTGATGGGCACCAACTTTTTTTTATCAACGTCATCACGCACATACACATTCCAGTAAGTTGCTTTTATACTGCTGGAATAGATTGTAAACTCATCATCAGGAGTTTTAAACGTTATGCTAAACTCGTCTGTTTTGTTTCCTACTAAAAATGTAGAAACTGCAATAATAATCCATAATTTCATGTTCATAACACAATGATTTTCAAATTAATAACTCTGTTTGTAGGCTGATAACCTAAAATACTTATCATAAAAAAAATAAAACATATTGACTAATTCACAAACTATATTAATAGTATAATTTACATTTAGTTTTGCAAATATCGGTTTTTTAGAAATACTTGATGTTTGTAACACATTTACAATATGTAATTTGGGTTTAAATGCCTTTTAAAACGTATTTTTTATATAATGTTAAGAATAATTGTATTTCTACGAATATTCATGCTGCAAAAATAAACATTTTTTTTTTATCAGCTTCTAATATGGAGTTAAATATTAACTTTATCTTGAAAAAATTTTTTCGGTAAACAACATTTTATGCTTAAAAACATGCCAAACACTTTAAAAACATTCTTAGAATTTAAGTATTTTATAAAATATGATAATATATTGTTAATAAGATGATTGTAGTACTATTTTTGTGTGTTAAAATGAAAAAAAATAAGATTTTATATAAAAAAGTGGGTCTGTAATTCTATTATTTACACTTTTTTTTGCAAATTTGCAATTCGATAAAAATTACAAATCATAAAAAAATAAAAGAATATGTCTGGACATAGTAAATGGTCAACGATAAAAAGAAAGAAAGGAGCAGCTGATGCCAAACGCTCAAAGATTTTTTCACGAATATCAAAAGAAATAACAATTGCCGTGAAAGAAGGAGGCGGAACCGACCCTGATATGAACCCCCGATTGAGAGGTGCAATACAAAATGCAAAGGGTGTAAATATGCCCAAAGATGTTATACAGCGAGCTATATCGAAAGGAGAAGGAGGTTCAGAAAACTATGCAGAAGTTACTTTTGAAGGCACCGGTCCGGGTGGAGTAGCAGTTTTTGTAGAATGTTTAACCGACAATAATCAGCGTACAGTGTCGAATGTACGTTCGATATTTAATAAGCGAGGCGGAAGTTTGGGCAAAAATGGTTCATTGAGCTTTTTATTTGATAGAAAAGGTATTTTTACACTTAAAAAAGACAATATAGATGCCGAAGAAATTGAGCTTGAATTAATAGATGCAGGTTTAGAGGAATTAGAAATTACAGATGAGCACATTATCCTTACCACAGCATTAGAAGATTTTGGCGAAATGCAAAAGAAATTGGAAGAATTAAAAATAGAACCGGAGAACTCAGAATTGCAGCGAATACCTAATTCTACCAAAACATTAGATTTAGATACTGCCAAAAAAGCACTTAAACTGGTAGAAGCCATTGAAGAAGACGATGATGTACAAAATGTATTTCACGATTTGGAGATGACAGAAGAGTTAGAACAAGCATTGGCAGACGAATAAATAATTATTTATTTATCACAACATGTTAATTAATAGATATTTAGTTTGCTAAATATAACTTTTTGTTGTTTATTTTTTGGCAGTTTGAAAAACATGTTGTACATTTGACACATTATTTACCAAAAGAATTTTATAAAATGTTTGACGATATTATAAACGGAGTAAAGGACCAGATTGCGTCCAGTATAACAAAAGAAACCGATGTAGAACCCGGCAAATTAGATGGCATAATGTCTGTTGTTGGCGATGTTACAAAAAATGAAGTTACCAAAGAGATTACAGGAGGAGGTATTTCGGGAATTATGAACCTGTTTTCTAAGTCAGAAAATAATTCAGTAGCAAATTCTATTCAAAACAATATAAGCACAGGAATAGTTTCGGGCTTAATGGAAAAAGTAGGTTTGGGCGGACCAATAGCCCAAAAAATTGCAGGTATTGCAGTGCCGATGGTTGTAAAATTGGTTACTGACAAAAACAGCGAAACTCCTGATGACGACCCATCACCAATTACAAGTTTGTTTGGTGGAGGCGATGCCGGAAGTATGTTGGGTGGTTTAGCAAGCAAGTTTTTTTAAACCATTTTTAATATAAAATATTACTCTATACGACATTTATGTTTGTGTTACTATTGTTATAAGCTATTATGCCTTTGGCTGTTAGCCTTTGGTCTTTAGCTTTTGTAAAAAGACCTTGTCTTTTTACAATTAAATTATACTTGCCGAAAGCAAAAAGCCAAAAGCCAAAGGCGCAAGACCAAAAGCACTAATACAAACACAACTATAAAAAATGCCGTGTAGTGTAATAAAATATATGGTATAGGTACAGTGAGGTCGCAGTACTTAGTTTTCATTTTGTTTAGAGGCGCATATTAGTTGCGTCTCTTTGTTATAACCTCAAAATCCGAAAGTCTATTTCTATGCAAATACTTTCGGATTTTAGGTGTAACTAACTATTCATTAGCAATACTCTGTTAAATTAAGAATGAAAAATTATAACAGTGATAATCTACGGGTTATATAAATTTCTTTTTTTTGTTTTGTAAGGGGTTGATTATTAGTTTGTTGTAAGAGAAAAGTAACGAACTATTGTTGTAAAGATGTAAATATTATTATAGTCAATACTTTGTTGTGTTCTTTTTGTAATTATTTGATAATTAATGATTTACAGGGTGTTATTTTTATTATCAGCAATATACTTGTTAATTGCTCATTATTAATAGCTAATTGAACGGAGTGTTGATAGTATAGTTATTTAAATTTATCTACATAAGATAATATGTTTTTTGCAAGTATAAAGTGCTGTTTTTTAGTATTTTAACTTTGAGATGTTATTTGTCAAATTGCAGTTTATTGTAGATTAAATTTGTTACATTCAATAATTTTTTATATCTTTATACCCTCGTATTTATACAAACGCAGTTCAAATGGAAGATGACAAGGAGCTAGTATTTAGAGTTCAGTATTTAATGAATGAAAACAAAGGTTTACAGCGTAGCATTAAAGAATTGAAATGTCAGAATGACGCATTAGAAGATGAAAATCAATTATTAAAAAACCATTTAGCCAAAGTTCCCACCGATTTATTGCCCATAGGAATGAAAAAGTTGGCTAAACCAAAGCCATTGAAGTTTAAAATGGCTACTATTTTATATCTTGATATTCAGGGATTTAAAACTATCACTGAGCAAGGTTATTCACAAACAATAATTGATGAATTAGACCAAATTGTATTTCATTTTAACTCTATTGTTGATAAATACAATGTATTGAAAATTAAAACAATAGGAGATGCTTATATGTGTGCAGGTGGAGTACCTGTGAAAAATATGACTAATCCCTTAGATATTGCCTTATTGGCATTAGAAATGAAGGAATATCTTGATAGATTGAGGAGAGAATATGAAAAAGATGGCAAAAAGTTTTGGGAATTACGTTTGGGAATACACACAGGACCCGTGTCGGCATATATTCAAGGTTATAAGCGTCCATCTTATGCGCTGAAAGGAGATACGGTAAATATAGTTACACGAATAGCATCGGCAAGCGATGTCGGTAAAATAAGTGTTTCCGTGATGACATACGAGCTGATAAAACATTATTTCAATTTTGAGTATCACGGAAAAATACCTGTAAAATATCAAGGTAATATGGAGGTGTATTATCTTAATAGATTAGAAGAAAAATATTCTGATGATAATACAAAGGGAGTAAAATCTAATAAAAGATTTAGAATAAAATATTTGCTAAGGCAGTTCGTTGATTTGCAAGAGATAATTTTGGATAAATTGGAGCGCGAATTACCTGAATATTTATATTATCACAGTTGTAAACACACAATAGATGTTGTAAATCAATCAGAATTAATAGGTTATGGCGAGGGTGTTGATGACGAGTCGATATTATTGCTCAAAACGGCAGCTCTTTTTCATGATATAGGACATATTATTGATTACGAGAATCATGAATATTATAGCACTCAAATAGCCAGAGAGTGGTTGCCAAAGTACAAGTATGAAGCGTATCAAATCGACAAAATTTGCGATATAATAATGGCAACGAAAATGCCTCCCAGTCCTAAAAATTTATTAGAAAAAATAATTTGCGACTCAGATTTAGACTATTTGGGGCGCAGTGATTTTATTCCCATTTCAAATACTTTGTACGACGAATTAAAAGCCCAGAATAAAATAGGTTCATTGAACGACTGGAATAAGAAACAAGTGGAGTTTCTTACCACGCATCAGTTTTTTACAGATACTGCTAATCATTTGCGAGAAGTAAACAAATTGGCACAAATAGAACGCATAAAATTGTTGATAAAACAGGATTAATCATTATATTGGTGATAAAATTAATAATTTAATTGAAATATTTTATCATTGTAATAATTGCTAATATATTGCTTGTTTTCAGTGTTTTGTAAAAAATAAATCATGCTAATATCTTCGATATAGAAAAAAAACGGCAAAAAAAGTATTAAAAAATTTGGAGGTATTATTTTTTATATATACTTTTGCACCATCAAACATAGACATAGCTTTAAATTGTGAGGGTCCCATAGCTCAGTTGGTTAGAGCACCTGACTCATAATCAGGGAGTCCTAGGTTCAAGCCCTAGTGGGACCACGTATTATGATTACTTTATTCATACGCTTATAACTAATTTGTAATTGCAAGTTATGTTATAAGCGTATTTTCCTATTGATACCCCTAAATTAGTGCTTTTTTATGAAAAAATAATAAAGTCTAAGCACTTCCTTTTTTCTAATTATATTTTGAATTGATTTAAACTTTTTTTTGAATGATTAAAAGGCATTATTGCTTTGATTTAAAGATTTTCAGCCGTTAGCATTTGGGCTTTAGCCATTAATTTTTGTAAAAAAACTTCGTATTTTTACTGTTGAATTATTTTGCCGAAAGCAAAAAAAGCGAAAGGCTAACAGCCAAAAGCACTTAAAAAATGTAAAATTTGCGCAAAAACATTACAGAAGTTAGAAAAAAGTTTAAATGAGTTCTTTGTTATTTTTATATATTTTCAATATCTTTGCGAGATTGCAACCTGAAAAATAAGCTAAACTAATTCACAACTGTCTGAAAATTTTGTACTTACAGTATCGTGTAATTTAATCTACCTGTTTAGCATTTATTTACAGGCTGTTAGCCTTTGGCATTTAGCTTTTAGCTGTGGATTTTCATTTTTTATGCTCAAACCAAGAGCGTTTTTATAAAATTTCAGCTGCTAATGAAACCCATTATAAATATAACACATTTACTATGGGCTTTTGGTATAATATTTGGCGATGTAAATTTGCTGGAAATCAGAAATTTTTAGATAATTTTTATTTTTTTGAAAAAAAAACATACATTTCTAAGCTTAAAAACCGTTTAAATTACAATAGTCTTAGATTAAATGTATTTTAAAGAACTCATTTACAACAATAACTTGTTTAGAATAAATAAATGGTAATAATTCAAATTATACATTAAGATTTTTTTTATTAGAGTTCAAATTACTATAAAAAATCACTGCTTTGCTATGTGGTGAGGTTTTGTAAGGTGGTGATTATTATGGTTTTAAGTGATTTGGGCGTTTAATATATTATTTTATGTATATTTGGGATTAGTACCAGATTTATTAATATTTTAATTTCACTATTATATAAACGAATTAAGAATTAACACGGAGGCATAAAATTTAAAATCGTACAATCTTTTACTATTTCTAATTTTATAATTCCCTTAAATTTAAAACAGATGAAGAAACTATTATTTATTATTTTGAGTGCTGGTATTTTTATATTTCAATCGTGCGATATAAACGATATAGAGTTAGATAAAGTATCAGATGAGATGAAACAGACAACAACGTTGGCACTTCCGCTGGTGAGATCGCATTTAACGATAGAGGAAATGTTGCCCGACAGAAGAGATGTGAGAAAGTTTGTAAAGTATGATAAAGATGGATTTATGCGCTTGGTTGTAGAAGACGATGTTGCCACCATAAAAGTAAGAGATTTTTTTGGCGAAGATAAGGTAAATGGCTTGCCCGTAGATGAAAACGGTAACATAAAGCTGCCGTTAATAACTCCTATTTCTTATGATGTACCCGATTTCCCATTAGATCTTGACTTCGATAAAATAGGCGGATTAAGAGGTTTCTATTTTGAAAACCCGCAAATTACTTTCAAATTAAGTTCTAAGTGGGAATTACCAATTCAATTTAAGCTAAGTAAGGCTTATTATTACATTTATGAAGATTCAGACTCTGCAAAATTTAACGGAAGTTTCTTTACTGATTGGCACAAGATAACTGTTCCAACAGACGGAAAACCTGCCATCACTAATTTAACATTAGATAAAAACAATGCCGGTAATTTCTACGATGTAATATCAAACATTCCCAACAGATTTGAGTTTGGTATGACTTTCGCTTCGCAGCCCGGAGCTGATGGATGGGGAAAAGAATACACTTTGGATTTAGATTCAGAAAACAAGGTTTCTATGAAAGTAGAAGTGCCATTGTCTGTAAAAATTGATAACGTTCTGCTTTCTGATACATTGGATTTTGATACAAATATGGATTTGGAAGACGAGGATTTAAAACTTGAAAATGCCAGAGTACATCTGGAGTTTGAAAATGGTTTGCCAATAGAGGCTAAAATCAGAATGTTTATGTTAGACAAAAACGCCGGATTATTAGACGAACTAACTAATGGAGAGGAAGTAATAACAGCCGGAAACTCAAAAGAGGGCAAAAACGACCCTGTAACAAGTGTTATCAATATTGATGTAGCACAATCGAAGATAGAAAATTTGAAAAAAACAAAAAAACTATCATTAGAAATAACGTTAAATACCAACAATTATATAAAATTGTATAAACAATACTCATTAGGCATAAAAGTAGGATTAAAAGCAAAAGCTACCTACGACAGTGCCGAATAATGCCAAAATTTGGTAAATCTACTAATCATATAAAATTTTTAATTTATTATTTTTAATTAAATCAGCAGGGAAAAAAGTGTAAATAAACTTGGCTCTACTGATTAAAAACTTAAACTTATGAAAAAAGAAATAGTTAAAATACATTTAACAATTATTGCTACAATAATTTCGTTACAAATGGCTTATAGCCAGCAGAATATATTGTATTTCATGAACGGAATACAGCAATCAAACGAACTAAACCCAGCCATTCAAAACGATAGTAAAGTGTTTGTGGCTTTTCCCGGATTGTCTAATATTAATTTAAATTTTGCACATACCGGCTTCACCTACAATGATTTATTTCGTCCGGGCAGCGGCTTGAAAAAAGACTCGTTAATTATTGATATTGATAATGTAAAAGGTAAGTTGAAAAAGAATAACTACATCGTTCCCGAATTTAATGTTACTCTATTTGGTTTTGGATTTTGGGTTAAGGAAAATTATTTTTCATTTAGCTTATCTAGTAAATTGAAATCTTACTTTGCTTATCCTAAAAGCCTTATGACTTTAGCTGAGGGTAATGGCAACAATATTGGCGAAGACAACCCATTAAGAGTTGAAAACTTTGGACCTCACGCCATAGCATATTCAGAATTAGCATTTGGCATGTCGAGGCAAATTGATGATAAATTAACCGTAGGCGGTAAAATGAAAATACTTTTAGGGCATTTGGCAGTAACCACAAAAAAAACTGACATTGCACTTTATACAGCTGAGGAAGAAAAAAACTATGCTCTACGTTTAGAAACTGATTTTGATGTAAGCGTGGCAGGAGCCATGAAAGTTACAAAAGATAAAGAAGGATATGTGGAAGACGTAGAAATAGACGAGGAAAATATTTTTTCAATGAAAAACAAAGGTATTGCTTTCGATTTGGGAGCAACTTATCAGCTTAACGACAAAATTAAACTTTATGCAAGTATCACCGATTTAGGTTACATAAAGTGGAAAAAGGATACTCACAAATTCTACCAAAAGGGAAAGTTCAATTTCGAGGGTGTTGAGGTAAATCCTATTTATGATGATGTTGATAATATTGGCGAAGATTTGAAAGATTCTATCGAAAATTATTTGCAATTTGAAGAAAATTCTGACAAATTCACAACTTGGTTGGGCACAAATATTTATTTGGGCGGAACTTACGAGCTTACAAAAGGTATTAACTTGGGAGTATTGTCGAAAACTTATTTTTACAATAAAAAGCCTCATCAAGGACTTATTTTATCTGCTAATTTTACACCTGTTAAATGGTTTAGCGGCACACTTTCGTACTCTATGATAAACCGCAGTTACAGTAATATTGGTTTAGGAATGGGCGTTAGACTTGGTGGAATGCAAATTTATATGCTTACCGATTATATGACCGGATTGAAATTAAAGAAAGCAAAATCAATGGGTTTCCAACTTGGTGTTAATTTATATTTTGGAAAAAAAGAAAAAACAACCAAAGAACCGGCAGAAGACCTTGATTTAGAAGAAAGCATTCCGGGTGGAAAAAAATCTTAATATTCTAAGACAAGACTTTGTGCAATTATTATTTAATTGAGAGTTGAGAATTGAAAATTGAGAATGATGCTTGCGCGTGCCTAAGTCCCGTGAAGGACGGCATAATCATAGCCTACGATGTTAATCGTGGTAAGATTAAGACCTTACAGGTTTGGTAAACTTGTGAGGTCTTATAAATTTACACGGCTTTATATGCTGCAAGTTTTTTTAGTAAATAGATTTACAATACTCCGTTAAATTTTTGTAATTAGCTTATAATTAGTATTTTATAAAACAGTTTTTTTTTGTTATGCAATATTCTGATTATCAGTAGTATAATTGTTAATTGCTCATTTAACGAAGTATTGAGATTCACTGATGCTTAATTCGGGTTAAACTTTATAAAC
>PDWI01007192.1_pt1 | contig 13649 bp, 10 predicted proteins | sample 1430891 | NCBI WGS metagenome assembly PDWI01 (sample SAMN01162508, study PRJNA174530) | Oral metagenome, whole genome shotgun sequencing project. | biome: Marine environment; feature: Marine mammal; material: Swab sample of the gingival sulcus; isolation source: swab sample of gingival sulcus...
GATATGCCGACCCTCTTTTGACGAGGGGCTTGGATTTTTAAATGACAAAAGATAATGCCTGTTTACAAGGGATACAAAGAATAATTAAGCGTGTTTTGAATTTTATCGGACACTAATAAAAAATAAGATAATTACAGATTTTAAACCCAAAGGCAGAAAGCCTAAAACTTACAAAGAAGACAAAAAAATTCGAGGTTTGATAACTAAGGAAAGAGCTACAAGATTAGAAGGCAGTTTTGGCATAGAAAAAGAATGTTATCATCTTCGAAAAGTGAAGGCAAAAACCAAAAAGACCGAAATCCTTTGGATATTTTTCGGCATCCACGTAAAAAACGCCTTAGAAATCGGTAGAAGAATAGAAAAAGCAAAACGCATAAATCTAGTAGTTTGAAAATCAGTTATTTAGCTTGACTTACAGGGATAACTATGTCTTGATGTTGCTGTTTTTGGTGTTTTTGTGTGTTTATTGACATTTTTTTCTGGGTTATTAACAGTTTTAGAACCGTATTTCACAAAAAACAAAAAAATCCGAGCCAAAAACTCGGATTTTTTTGTTGATAAGCGCGTATTTTCTGAATACGCCTAGTGATTGCCGTAAACGATGAATTAACGTTTTGCAGAAGTACTACTAAAATATTTTATCCAAAAATACCACATGCAGAATATGAAAAAATAAACTGTATATTTAAATACTACGTGATGGTTAATTTCTACGTATTCAGGATAGCCATAGACGAGATAAGCCAAAGCCGAAATTCTAGCAATATTAAGAAGCGTAATAACCATTATACCAGACGGAATCACCCACAATTTATGTTTTATTTTGCCCGGATATGCAAGTATAAAGCCGACGTAAACACCGAGTAAATTACGAGCTAAACAACCTCTATCAAGCAAAACTCCTCCCGTATTTATAATTTTAATTACTTTCCCGTCAATTTCGGTTTGAAAACCAAAGATTGAAAGTAATAGTTTACTTGACAAGAGTAAAATGTGTGTTAATTGGTTGCTTATATATTCATAAAATTCATTTATTCCAGAATTGTAGCGGAAAAAACTATAAAAAACAACCCAAATTAAGGCTAAAAACAATATGTTTACCACAAATCGAATAAACAGATTAAGGTTTTTATATTTATTAATCAAAGTTTTTAACATCAACACTTCGTTCAATTAGCAATTAATAATTAGCAATTAGTAATTATGAGGTTGTCAATCAGTACATTACAAGATTTATTCAGATTTCCCATAAAAGCCTTATAATCAAGTTTTGATAAAACATGACGGAGTATTGATAACTTACACTTTGCTTTTATTTCTTTCAGAATAAAGTTTTTTTCCGGCATATCCCACGCCTGCTGCAATTAATGCACTTATTCCTCCATCTATTGGAATTGCTATTGGAGTTGGAGGCGGTGGTTGCGAAAATACTGAATCTACAAACTCAGGTGCAAAGCTAAATATTAATAATAAAAATAAAAATTTTAAATATTTTTTCATGATGTCATTTTTTTAAGTTCAAGTGTATATTACAATTTTAAATCAATTAAAAAAAGAATGATTATCAAATAATTATAATATACTTTGTTTTTAGTTGTGATTTTGTTTATTTTAGTAACAAATACTGTACCTAAATTATTATTCAAACATTACAATCTTCGCAAAGATATAAAAAGTTTGAACAATTTCATAATAAAAACTGTGCCATTTTGTTATAGTAAAAGCAAGTGCAAAATAATATAAATTAATTCAATAACGTATTATTTCTAAGTTAAAATATTAAAAATCAAAGGTTAATGGTTCAAACTTTTAGTTTATTTGCTCAAAATATAGCCATTTTTTATAAACTTTCGGTTGCTAACAAAATTAATAGCTTTTCTATGATAACGTAAATTTTTAATTATTGGTCTGTATTTGGGAATTTTTTTTATTTATTTTGTTGTAGTTTTGAATTAATAATTGATACAAAACCATAACCCGATGTAAATTTATGAAATGTATTTCTGATTAATATTTTTTAATTCCCTTATTATAAGGTTATTATGTTTTTAAATGCATTTTTATGTTATTTAATTAATTTATTTATTTGTTGATGAAAATCAAATTATAAAAGATGATTTGAGAGAACACTTTTTTGTAAATTATAGAAAGGTATTATATTTTTGCACTGAAATCATTTAAACTTTTTTCTAACTTTTGTTTTTTTTAGTACTTTTGGTTGTTAGTCTTTGGCTTTTAGCTTTTTTGCTTTCGGTAAGATAATTTAACTGTAAAAAGACTTTGTTTTTTTACAAAAGCTAAATGCTAACGGCTTAAAATCTTAAAATCAAAGTAATAATGTCTTTTAATCATTCAAAAAAAGTTTAAATCTATTCACTTAAAGAAGTCTTTTGTTATGCTAAATAAATATTGAAAATTGAGAAAGGCAACACGAAAAGGCAGATTGCTATTTTACAGAACATTATTTTATCATTAAATTAACAACACATGAAATATATAAACATTCTTTTTTTTGCAATTATATTACATTTTACTGCATTTTCGCAGCAAAACCAAGTTGTATCCACTACCGGAAAAGCGCAAGTGCAATGGTATCCTGAACGCGAATCGCTTAAAGAAGCACGTAAACGAGCATTAGAATTGGCAAAAATTAATGCCCTTGAAAATGCGTTTGGAACAGTTGTTACGCAAGACAATGTGATTTATGTGCAGAATAAAAAACAGAACAAAAAAAACGAGACAAGTAGTGTATTTAAAGTTATTGGCAACACTTCGGTAAAAGGCGAAATTATTAATATTAAGTCGGAAACTTATAAAGAAAAAGTAAGAAAGGAATTGGTGAACAATAAAAAACGTAAAGTTACTTACATTACTTGTAAATTGAAAATTTTGGCTAAAGAACTAAGTTCTACTGATATTGAACTCGAAAATTATCCTTTAAATTCTATAAAAATACCAAAACCTGTGTTTCAATTCCATGAAGGCGATAATTTATATTTATATTTTAAATCTCCCGTTAATGGTTATCTCACTGTTTTTCTGAATGATATGAACCTTGTGCAGTGTTTGTTGCCTTATCGTAATATGCCTGATGGCTTAGAAGAAGCAATGCCTATAAAAGCCAACAAAGAATATATATTTTTTTCTGATTTTGCCGAACATAATTACTTCGATGATGATTATTTTACGGAAGATACTTACAAATTGGTAGCCACTGATAGTAAGGATATTAACGAATTATATATCGTTTTTTCAAAGGAAAAATTAAATCGTCCGATTTTCAAGACTAATTCTAATCTTGTGGAAATTGATAATTCTAATTATGAATTGCCACGTACTATAAATAGCGATGATTTTAAGCGTTGGATTATAAAAATCAAACAGTTTAGAAATGATGTTAAAATTAATGTTATGAAAATTAGTATTGAAAAATAGCGGAGAAAAAATAAAAAGTTTGTATTTACAAAATAAAATCCCAACTTTGCAGAAATTTATACAACCCAAATAATGTATGTTTATTTGGGGGAAATTTAATAACTATTTTATTCAAATTTTTAAAAAAAAGAGTGTATGAAAAAAACGTTAGTATTAATTTTGAGTTTTTTGTGTCTTGTCAATATATCGGCGCAAAAATCGGAAGAATTTAAAATTTACAAGTTAGACAATGGTCTCACTGTAATGTTAGATAGAGACTCATCTCAAACCCAAGTGTTTGGTATGGTGTCGGTGAATGTGGGTTCGAAAGACGAAGAACCTAATGCAACAGGTTTGGCGCATTATCTTGAACACATGCTGTTTAAGGGAACTCAAACTCTGGGAACCAGCGATTGGGAAAAAGAAAAACCACTGATTGAAAAAACTTACGAATTGTATGACAAATTACAATCGGCAACTACCGATGAAGAAATTGCAGCTATCAACAAAGAAATAAATGACGTAAGCCAAGAGGCAAGTAAGTATGCAATTCCCAACGAATTAAGTAAATTGGTAGATCAAATGGGAGGCGTAGGATTAAACGCATCTACAAGTTTTGATGTAACTGAATATCACAACGCATTTCCACCTAATCAATTAAATAAGTGGTTAGATTTATATGCACACAGATTTCAAAAACCTGTTTTCAGATTGTTTCAAACTGAATTAGAGGCTGTTTATGAAGAAAAAAATCGTGCAGAAGACAATCCTTATCACGCATATAGAACTTCTCTTATGAAAGCAAGTTTTGGCGGACATCCTTACGGAAGACCAATTATTGGATATACAAACCATTTGAAAAAACCTTGGATGAGCAAAATGCGCGAGTTTTTTGAAAAATGGTATGTTCCGGGAAATATGGCTTTAATTCTTTCGGGTAATTTCGATATGAATGAGGCTGAGAAATTAATAGCTGAAAAATTTGGAAAATGGGAGGCAAAACCTGTTCCAAAAAGAAATACAGTGAAGTTGAAACCATTTACTTCAAAAGTAACAAAAAAAGTAAAATTATCTCCAATGCTAAGAGCCGAAAGGGTTTACAGAATTCCAAACGACAATCCTAAGGTAGAATTAGCTTTGGATATAGCATCAGGTTTGTTGAGCAACTCGGCACAAACAGGATTGTTAGACAAATTGAGTTTAGACGGAGAAGTTTTGTTTGCAGCAGCCGGCAATCAGACTTTAAAAGACGGAGGAATGTTCACAATTTCTTTTGCTCCTGTTTATGATGTGAATCAGCGAAGACAGTTATCATTTTCTTCGGCAGAAAGCTTAATTAACAAAGAGTTAGCTAAATTAAAGCAAGGAACATACGAAGATTGGTTATTCGAGCAAGTAAAATCAAACATGCTAACTGAATATAAATTGCTAATGGAACATCCGCAAGGACGTGCATACACATTATCAAACTTATTCATACAAGGAAAATCGCCTGAGGATTTGTTTAATTTTCCCGAAGAATTGGCAAAAATGACAAAAAGTGAAGTAAGCAAATATGTGAGAGATTATATTAATCAAAATTATTTATCATTCTATTCAAATAAAGGCGAAGGCAAAAAAAAGAAGATTAAAAAGCCTGATATTGAGCCTATTAAGCCAACCAAGCATGAACCGTCAGTTTATGCTAATCATTTTATGAGTTTGCCGGCAAATAATGTTGAAAGAATGCCTTATGTGAAGTTTCGTAAAGATGTTGTAAATACTCTATTTGCTGATAAATTATTACTTCACTATGTGCCGAATAAGCGCAACGATGTATTCTCGATGGATATAGTTTTCCATGTGGGAACAGAAAAAATACCAATGCTTCAATATGCGGTAGAGCTGATAAATAATGCAGGTGTTATGGGCGAATACAAACCCGACGAATTGCGTAAAGAATTTGGTAAACTTGGTATAAAATACGATTTTTCAGCCAATAAAAATTACACCATTATACACATGCAAGGTAGCGAAAAAGTTTTAGGCAAGGCTTGTAAATTGCTTACTAAATTAATGTTGCTTCCTAAAATTGAAGAAAAATCGCTAAATAGAATTGTGGGAATGGAATATCAGGGCAGAATGATTGGCAAAGATATGCCGGCTCAACAATTTGCCGCTTTGCGCGAATATATAAAATATGGCGACAAAAGTAGCTTTTTAAAACGCATACCTCTTAGCGAATTAATATCAGTATCTCCATCGCAATTGACAGGCGAGCTTAACAAAGCTTTCTCTTATAGTGCTGATATTCACTATTATGGAAAAATGTCGTTTGTTGATGTTTATAAAACATTAAAAGAAAATTTGGCGTTTAGTTCTAATAGAGTACGAGGCGAATCGCCCGCCAAGAAAGAAACAATCGACTATGATGAAAATACTATTTACTTGATTAATAATAGAAAATCAACTCAAAGTAAAATATTTATTTTCTTAAAATCAGACCCTGTTGCTATCGACTCAGTACCTGTTGTTCAGGCATTTAACCAATATTTTGGCGGTGGTTTTACAGGTTTAATGATGAAAGAAATTCGTGAATTTAGGTCGTTGGCTTATAGTGCAGGAGCAAGTGTAGCATTACCGGCACGAACTGGTTGGAATACAACTCTTTACGGAATGATTGGAACACAAGCCGACAAAACCGTAGAAGCTGTGCAAGTGGTTACTGACTTATTGAAAGACATGCCTAAATATCCTGAAAGAATGAAAAATATCAAAGATTATTTGGTTAATTCATCATACATGATGCGTCCGAGCGATAGAAATTTGTCGTTTAACGTTTATCTATGGAGATTAAAGGGCTACAAGGAAGACCCCGTTAAGCACAATATGCCAATGTATCAGTCTATGAGTTTTGACGATTTAGTTTCGTATTATAATAATAAACTTAAAGGTAGAACTTATGTTCTCGGAATTGTTGGTCCTACCAAAAGCATAGACACAAAAGAATTGGCTAAATACGGAAAAGTGGTTAAAGTTAATTCAAGCAAGATTTTTTCTAAGGAAAAATAGTAACATATTATAAGTATTGTGTGCAGTCCCCAAAGGTTTTTGAGACCTTTGGGGACTCGCCTTATAAAATATCTAATTACAAAGTAATTTTCAATTCTCAATTTCAAAAAAAATGAAACGATTTAATTTAATTTTAAGCCTTTTAGTAGTTTCTGCAATAATTTTCAGCTTTGGAAATTGTTTAGAAAACACAAAAGATGAAGAAAACGAAGACAATAATGAGGCTTTAAAACTTGCAGAAGTGATAAACGAGTATAGAGCCTCGAAAGGATTGTCGAAAATAGCAATTTCGCCGTCATTAACTAAGGTAGCTAAATTGCATGTAAAAGATTTGGCTGAAAATCATCCTAATAAAGGAGTTTGCAATCTGCATAGTTGGTCAGACAAAGGCAGCTGGACGGCTTGTTGCTACACTTCTGACCATAAAAATGCAAAAGGCATGTGGAACAAACCGCGTGAGCTAACTTCTTATAAAGGAAATGGTTATGAAATTGCAGCGGCATCAAGCGGCACACTTACTCCAAAACACGCATTAGAAATGTGGAAAAGAAGTAAGGGACACCACAATGTTATAATAAACAAAGGTATGTGGAAACGTGAGTGGAAAGCAATTGGAGCAGCTATCTACAAAGGTTATGCGGTGGTTTGGTTCGGACACGAGAAAGATGGCAAGTAAGATAATTTAGATTTTAGCGGTTGGGAAAAAATATATTTGTAAGGTCAAGATATTTATAACCTTACACTTATCTGAAATCGAATATACGATTTGAGGTTGCCGGAAATTTTTTGCAAACTTGTGCCTACGCTATTTGCATTCGGGAAAAATACTTGCTTATATTTCGCGCTCAATGTTACGTGTGAGTTGAATTTATATTTACACAAAATATAAAACGAATTTCCTTTGTCGGCAAATGCAGGAACGGCAAAACTATATGGTAAATCATTTTCGTAGGTGTAAATTCTTGTGTCGTAGTCAGAATCAAAAGTTACATAGCGCAAATAAACTGTGAGCGGAATATTTTTAACTGAAATTTTTGCATTTTGATACAATAAATATCCATACTGTTTTTTGCCCAATTTTGTAAATTCCGCAATTTCAACCCTGCTTGACAAAACGAGAAAATCCGCAACGGTATATGACAAATGCAAACGATAATGAGTATTTGTTTTGTCATCTACCAATTTCAAAGCCTTGTCGTCTTTATTGATGTTTATAGATTTTCGTTCAGTTTTTAGTTTTAAATTAATACTTAAATTATTAGAAACTAAATAATTGATATTCAGCAAGTATTCGTAGCCCGAAGAGGGAGCATCTACGCGATATTTAAGCCACGTAAATTTAAAAATATCGACATAAGCGGATAATTGCAGTTTTGCCAAAGGCGAAAACATTAACCCGTAATACACGCCCTGTTCATTCTTCACTTTTGAGTTTTCGCCAAATGCCGAAGCATAATTTGCTTTATAATTTTTTTGGTAATATCGGTGCAACATAGAAAACGACAATTGCGAAATAAGCGAAGTAGAAAATCCATTTACCACTGCAATGTGAGCATCTTTATCTGTGGCAATTTCGCCAAAAAAGTTTAAATTTTTGAAATAATAAAGATAATCAATACTTGCATTTATATTTTTATTATCCTTTAAATCAAATAGTTGATAAGGTTTTGATGAACTTTGCAGAGCTTTGCTGTATTTGTAGGCAACAACATTGGCAGCCACTTTCAAATTATCAAAACCAATGCTCAACCTGCCGCCCGATATTAATTCGTTAATAATTTTTCGGTTTTTAAGTTCGGTTTTCGTTCTGTGAAAACCGGAAGTTCTAAACGATTTGAATTTACCGATATAGCCGTCCAAATCATCGGAATTTTCAACTGTGGCATCAATTTTTTTGTATGAAATAAATGAGGTAAACTCAAATTTTCCCATTTTAACGACAGAGCCAATTCCTCGTAAGAAATTATTTTCATTGTTAGACGCGTAGTAGCGCAAAGTTTTAGATGGTTTTCTAATATTCATTACTTCCGACGATTTTCCACCGCCAAAACCAGTCCACATAATTAGTCCCTGACCAAAATGTGCGTGATAATCGCCAATATTAATTTGCTCTAATTTGTGTATTTTATTTGCCTGAAAATGAACAGAATAGAAGTCGAAACCATGAATTTTATCATTGAAAACAAACTGCTCGCCGGCATCTTTTTCGGCTGATATTCCGGCAAATACTCTGTTTTTATAATGGAATTTATATTTGAAGTAACACATCACTTTATTGCCGGCAAAACGACTTGGAATTTTGCCCGTTGTGCTGTCAATTTTTACATCATTATAGGCTTTTTCGTTTTGTAAAACCCAGCCACTTTCGCCAATAATTTGATGTCTGCCATATTTTAAAACATTCTTAAAATCAATTTTTTCCATTTTTCCGGCAGGTCTTACGGTTACGAAAGGCAACATTTTTTTTATAATAATTGGTGTGAAACCATCAATTAATTGCAATTCGTAAATAGTTTGCATTCCGCCTGTTTTTTTGATATATTTTTGCAAATTATTGATTTGTTGAAGCGATAAAAAGTGTAAATTTTCGAGTTGTTCAGTAGTTGCGTCATTCAAATTTAATGGATTTTGCATATAAAATGTTAAATTTTCCACAAAATTTGAATAATCAACATCAGACATTTCAGAATCGCCGGCTAATTCTTCTAAAATATTTTCAATTACAGGATTTTGGGCGTAAATTTTATTAGAATTAGTAGTAATAATAACACACAAGCAGGAAACCAAAACAATGCAATTATCAAGTAGCTTATGTTTTGATAACTTTTTCATTTTTAGATAAAAACAAAAAGTTTAAATGAGTTTATTAGGTAGTTTTTTGTTGAAAATAGGAGTACTATAATGCTTTAAAATCCGCAGGTCTTTTTGTTGTGCAATATTCTCATTATAAGCAATATAATTGTTAATTGCTCATTATGTTTGTTCAGAGAAATATTTTTAACCGCAAAGAACGCAAAGAATATTTTGCAAAAGTTGCAAAAAAGATGAAATTCTTGTTTTCTTTGCGGTTAAATTAAGGTGAAATAAATTTAGTATTGAAAAACAAACAACTTTTGAAGTTCGTCGCTTACCACATATATAAGTTTTTTATTAGAATCAACAACGATACCTTCCATGCTTTCAATGTCGGTTTGATAATTATTCAAAATGTTGCCCTTCATATCGCATTGGGTAATTGTCATTGATTTATCACTTACAATCCACAGATTGTTAGTTTCTGCATCATGGTAAATGCCCGAATAGTCTTTGGCAAAATCTAATTTATGCTTTTCTAATACTTCTCCGTTTTGGTTTGTTTCAATTAACAAACCGGGCTTTTTTTCATTTAAACACAACAAGTTGCCCGATAAATTATTAATTGTTAAACCCTCAAGTTCGGCGTTTTTTTTCTTCGCTTTCACCTTTATCTTGAACGATTTTAGCGTATTTCCGTCAATGTTTAGTTGCTTTAATTTACGCTTACGTTCATCGGCAATCCAAATCGTATTATCGGTTTTGCTATACGTAATTCCCTCTAAATCATCAGCATCGCATTCAATAGTTTTTAGCAGCTTGCCCTCCAACGACAGTTTATAAATATTGTTGGTTTTGTCGCTAACTGTAAATAATGCCTCTTGATTTGCGTCAAATGATAAACCGGACGGCTCCGGTACATCAATTTTATATGAATTAATCAAAGTCAAACCGCCGCCGTCTGTTCCACACGATACTAACATTTGCATTAGTATTGATATAGTTAGTAATTTTTTTATCATAACTTTTGCTCAATTTTAGTCTAACGACAATTTAGCTTTAATGCCTTTGTGTGTGTACGATACATTGCCACATTCCGAAGTGAAATGTATTTTATAATCCTCATTGCCTTCAAACAAAATTTCTAAATCGCCTCCCATATACCAAGAGCAATCAGCTTTTTTTATCAAAGCTACTTCTTTGGCAGTAAATGCTTTGCCACTTCTCACCTTGCCGCTGCTTTCACCGTTTACTTCCAAACCTCCGTCTGCGAGTAGTTTGATTGTTTGCTTGCCTTTCCATGAGGTTGAACTTCCATCGGCATACTTCATTTTTAAATCGGCTACGGTTTCCATCTTCTGATTTTTCATGCTCAACGACATTTTTCCACTAATTTCGTTTTTGTTAACCGAAAAATTGCCAAATTCAAGTTCCATAGTCATATCTTTTGTTAAAGCATTTTTAATTACGATTTTCACATCGCCATTTTGCACAATGTCTCCATCTAAGCAATTATTGTAATGAAGATGTAAAACCATATTTTTCTTATCATCCGACATTTCATGTTTTACCGAGAAACATTCGTTATTTTGCATATTCAAACTTTTGTTTCTTACTTTTAATACATCAGAAAACATTTTGCTCCCGATGTTTGAGGTCAGAACAACGTCTTTTACTAAGGCTTCGTCTAATTTAAGTTCTTCAACTTCGTGGTCGTCGCACGATGCTATAGCCAACACTGCCAATAGTGTAGCAATCAATAATGTGTGTAGTGTTTTCATAATTGTAATTTTTTAGGTATGAAATATTTATTTAATTTATTAATATAATATCTTATTTAACTGTTTGATAATTAATATTTTAAGTATTGATTATTTTAGAGTAAAATGTGTAGTTCCAATCTGTTTGCCATCAGTAAATACATCGGCGGTGTAAACTCCTATGTCTAAATCTTTTGTTTTTTTCCAATAAATACACATGTTGCTTACCGAGCCGTCATATTCCAACCTTCGGCGTGCGGTGTAGGCAATTTCACTTCCCTCAAATTCAAACAGATTAACTTCGCTATCGGTTAAAATTTCGCCATTTGGTTTCGCAATTCTGATATAAACCCAACGCTCGCCTTTGTCGGCAATGGCATTTTCGGCAATTGAAAAACATACACGAATTTTATCCACTTTTTTCATTTTCTTAGAATCTTTGCCTCTCACATTCATTCCGCTGGCAAATAAATTCATGGCTTTTAGGGTTGCCGCTTTTTCTACGGTGTTCGATAGGCTGTCGATTTCCTTGTTTAAGCCCTTTTTCTCGTTCAATACCGATTGATATTTCTTGTTTACTTTGCCAACTTCGGCTCTAAGTTTCTGATTACTTGTGTTCAACGAGTCTATTTGAACTATATAACTGCGCATAATTGCACGCAAAGTGTTCACTTCTTTTTTATATTCTCTAATTTTTCGGGCATTTGCTGATTTTACGTTCTTAATCTCTTTCATTAATAACGCAATTTTTTGTTTTTCAGTCTCTAATCGGGCATTAATTGTGTCGTTTGTTGTTTTCAACCCGTCATATTGCGAATATAAATCCTTCAATTCATTGCTAATATTTTGTTTCTCAACATGCACATATTCCAATTGCTGAATTATTTCATCAGTTTTATTTTTCTGAATAATTTTATCAATTATAAGTGCAACAACTGCCAACGACAGTACAATAATTATGATTAATTTGGTTTTATTTCCCTTGCTTTGTTCCATATTCTAATATAATATTAATTTTTTTGTAATATAAAAATTTATTTTTCTTTAAATTGGATAATTTCTTGAATAATAGATGATTATATGCGTTGTTTTATCGCCCTGTCTTTTGGGCAATCCCTAAAATTGAGGGGAATTTTTGTCGGCAAATAATTATTCCGATGTTTGTTTCGTACTATTACTAAATCTTTTATTTGGTAAACCAATAATTGCTCTTGTATAACCATGAACAAGTGCGAAAGGTACAAATAAAACGCCCAAAATCAACATACTAAGCTCGTAGAATAAGGTGCTTTTTTTATACGGTTTACCTTGTAATCTTGATAAAAAAGCACTAAAAGGAATGCCATACATATTGCCTGCAATCATCATCTGCACTGCTGACAATATTATGTCGGCTTTTTCTTCGCCATATTCTTTTACTATTGATTCAAAAGCATCTTTTTCGGGCTTACCTCGCAAATCGGCAAAATGTTGTGCAAACATAATACCTTTTACTTCTTCCGTTCTAAAAAAAGTATCCGAACCATTTAAAAAACTGCTTATTTCTTCATTGCTCATGCCTTGTTGCAAAGCCATTTGCGTGTGCTTATACGAACAGGCAGCACAGCCATTAACCTCAGTAACAGCTAATTGCATTCTCTCAATAAACTGTTTATCAACTAATCCTTTTTTCTTATTCTTCGACAATTTTGAAATTGCCATTGGCACAAAAACCAAAGAACAATAAAGCTCTGATAAAGTAAATTTTCGTTTAAATTCACTTTTTTCCATAACAGCTGCCGATAAATTGTTCTTTTTTGTCATCTGTTTATAATTTTAGAATGCAATAAGTTGTTAATGTGCAAATTGATGTAAAAAAACAGTTAATTTTTGCTTTGAGTTATGTAATGTTAGGCTTTGATTTTCAGCTATTAAAATCTTTATTCTTTAACCCAAAAACACGCAAAATAACCAGCGCAAATTTATATATTTTTACATATTTTACAAAATAAAATTAAACAACAATTTGTTCCATTGGCAATTAATAATGAGTAATCAATAGCTAAAAAGCTAATAATCAGGATTTTATTATGTTTTTTTTTGCGTCTTTGTAAACATTTGATAATCAAGGCTTAGTAAGTCGTAAACTAATTTCTGTAACAGATTGTTTATCAGAATATCAGCTTGTAATTGCTTTTGGTGAGGGCTAAAAATATTGAAATCGTTTGTGGAGAATATTCATTGGCGGAATTTCCTGGACAATGTGGCAAATACGAAAGATTTTAACTCTTCATTCAACAGCTTTTTCCGCCACGAATTTCACCCAAAAAAGTGAAATTCAAGAAAAGTTTATACATTTGCACTACGAAAAATCTATTTCAAAGAATATAAATGCTGAAAAAAATATTAAAATCTTCTGTGGGAATACTCATCGGCGGAGTGTTTCTATACCTAACTTTAAAGAATAAACCCATTGATAAAATTCTGGGAAGCATCAGCCACACATATCTGAGTTGGCTAATAGCAAGTGCCGTAGGATTGTTGGTGATATTTTATGTGCGGGCGTTGCGCTGGAAAGTGTTGCTCGATAGCAATGGCTACGAAACCACCCGATATAATGTGGTTTACTCGCTGATTTTGGGATACTTAGTG
>PDWI01009338.1_pt1 | contig 13649 bp, 12 predicted proteins | sample 1430891 | NCBI WGS metagenome assembly PDWI01 (sample SAMN01162508, study PRJNA174530) | Oral metagenome, whole genome shotgun sequencing project. | biome: Marine environment; feature: Marine mammal; material: Swab sample of the gingival sulcus; isolation source: swab sample of gingival sulcus...
AGATGAAACCCCTTGCTATTGATGGAATCGTTGGCCCTTACACCAAGAAAGCTCTTAACATGTCGTGTTAAAAAAATCCCCGGTGGGGATTTTTTTAGTTTTGTTTTACTCCTCATTTTTTAATATATGTTAACATTAAAAATAGAAACAATAGTATTATGCAAAAAGAAATTAAAATTATTACTATACTCTTCCTGAGCGTGCTCGTCTGCTTTAATCTTTGGATGATTTTTTTCGATACACAACCCTTCATTATTAGTTCTTTGAATGTGTTCTTTCATGAGGCAGGGCACTGGATTTTCGGATTTTTTGGATCGTTTATAAGAGTCTTGGGAGGTACCCTGGGCGAGCTTTTGATGCCGCTCCTCTTCGTCTTCTATTTTTATGGGAGGCGCGAAATTCCTGGACAAGTTTTTGCTTGGTGGTGGTTTTCAACGGCACTCTATGATGTTTCTATCTATGTGGCTGATGCGCGAGCAAGGGTGCTCCCACTCATCGGTGGGCAGGGAGGTCATGATTGGGCGTACCTCCTCGGGAGAATGGGCTTGCTCGAATATGATCTATTGATTTCTCGTTTATTTGTGATGGCTTTTCTTGGGGTAACGGTGTATATGGTGTTTCTTATTTTCACTACTACAAAGAGTAAGGTTATTAGTTGACTTTTTTTATTATTTATTTATAATATTATTGAAATTAAATAATAACTAAAAAAATATTAAAATGGAAATTTATCTTGTAAAGATTAAAAAGTATGAAAAAAACTTACCGCGATTAAAAAGTAAACCATCGGAAGGTGATTTTATTATTAAGATCTATGAGGTAGCGAATAATTATGATGAGGCGATTATAAATGAAGTTATCTCTGATATTGAAAATTATCTTTCTTCTGAAGAAGGAAAAACTTTGCACGAAAGGGAACAATTTGATTCTAGTATGAAAATCGAGGACTCCCCGTTTTTAAATGTACGAGTAACGAATTCTCTAAAATCTCAGGGTATTGAATTTTTTAAGGATTTAGAGGAATACACGAGGGGTGAGGTTGTAGATTTTCGTAATCTTGGTCCTGCCTCAATGAAAACCCTTGAGAAAGTTATGAAGGTTTATAATGTTCGTTTTAAAGCGGAAAGTTAAAACTTAAAAGATTGTTTGTCAAAAAGCTATGTATTTTCTGCATAGCTTTTCTTTATTAAGGCATATAGTGAAATATAAATTTTTTAGTGATTCTAATTATGGAAACTTAGCCAAGTTTAGTATTGAATACTCGAATATTTTTTATAAAATTAAAATTGCAAAAGGCGTTCAAAAAACATATACTAGAAAACATATGGCATCACTAGAAGAACTACGAGGGGTACGCCTTTCAAAAATAGAAAAATTACAAGCGGCTGGAATGGACGCTTATCCGCTTGAGGTAACACGCGACTACACACTCGCTGAGGTTGTTAGGGATTTTGAAAAGCTTAAAGATAAGCACCTTTCTTTGGCTGGACGCATTACGGCAATTCGTGGTGGGGGAGCAATTAGCTTTGTACAGATAAATGACGGAACTGATGTTTTTCAGGTTGTCTTGAAGAAAGACGTTCTTGAGAATATGGACCTCTTCAAACATACGATGGATGTCGGCGACTTTATTTGGGTAGCAGGAGAGCTCTTTGTTACGCAGCGTGGACAAAATTCACTCCTTGTTAAGGATTGGAAAATAGCAGGGAAAACGCTCTTGCCGATGCCTGAGAAGTGGGCAGGAATGAGTGACACTGATGAAATTTATCGTAAGCGCTATCTCGACCTCATGTCAAACAAGGAGAGCTTTGAGCGTTTTAAGCTTCGTTCAGCTACAATCTCAGCCATTCGTCGTTTTTTTGATGAGCATGATTTTATGGAAATAGAAACACCTATTTTGCAAAATCAGGCTGGAGGAGCGATGGCACGAACTTTTAACACCCACCATAATGATCTTGATATGGATATGGTTTTGCGCATTTCCCTCGAGCTTGAGCACAAAATGGTTATGGCTGCTGGGTATCCACGTATCTATGAAATTGGAAAAAATTTCCGCAACGAAGGATCTGACCCAACCCATATTCAGGAGTTCACCATGATTGAGTGGTATGCTGCATACGAGAGTCTCGATCAAAACATGGATTGGACAGAGGAGCTTATCAAACACCTTGCACAAGATGTTTTTGGAAAAACAAGATTCATGGTCTACAACGATGCTGGTGAGCAACAAGAAGTTGACCTTGCCGGAGAATGGAAACGTGTTCGTTTTCCTGATTTACTCAAGGAGAATGCAGGGCTCGATATTAATGCTCCACGCGAAGAAGTGGAAGCAAAAGCGCGAGAGTGGGGAATGAAGAGCGATGAGGTTGCCACAACAGGAACAGCGAACCTTCTTGATTTTGTCTACAAAAAATCTTCACGAAATAAGATTGTTGACCCAACCTTTGTGACGGATTATCCGGGTGCTCTCAAACCTCTTGCGCAGCAAAACCCTGATGGGACTGCACGTGTTGCACAGCTCATTATTGCAGGGGCTGAGATTACCAATCAATACGCAGAGCTCGTAAATCCACTTGTTCAACGTGAATTGCTTGAAGCTCAGGCACGTGCCAAACAAGACGGTGATGACGAGGCGATGGATATTGACGAGCGATTCCTCACTGCCATGGAACACGGTATGCCGCCGATGACTGGTTTTGGGATGGGGATTGACCGGCTCGTTGCAGTTCTCTGTGAACAGAAGAACCTTCGCGACGTTATCCTCTTTCCTATTATGCGCGAACGAGATTACTAGTTTTTTTAGATTAAATAACGTATACTAAGAGTACTATGAAAAAAGACATTCATTTAACACAATTATTCGGAGAATCTTGGGATATCTTCAAGAAAAACTGGGGATCTATCCTCCTCACTATCTTTATTTTTGGATTTATTAGCTGGGTAGTTTCTTTTGTACAAAACATGTTTCAAACCCAAGAAGGATCTTTGCTTGAAACAGGGCTTGCGTTGGTATCGTATGTGATCTCTCTATGGCTTGGAATGGGGTTCATCAAATTTACCTTGAATCTTGTTGACGACAAAGAATCTTCATACCGAGATCTTTTCTCTGGGGTAGAATCATTCAAACACATTGGGAAGTATTTCCTTATTACCGTTATTGCTGGCCTCCTTACCTTTGTAGGGTACCTTCTCCTTGTTATTCCTGGAATTATTCTTACTTTCGGACTCTACTTTGTTGCTTTCGTTGCTTATGAAAATAAGAATACTATCGGCGGGGCACTCTCATACGCATGGAAGTTAACTCGTGGCTACAAGTGGAAGATTTTCCTCTTTATGCTCCTCTCTATTTTGGTAGGGCTCCTCGGACTTCTTGCTCTTGGGGTAGGGCTCTTTGTAGCGATTCCTGTTATGGCGCTCGCAAACGCACTCTTCTACCGAAAATTGCAGGGGCTACAAGATAACGAAGTTCTTGAATCTGAAGAGGAAGAGACTCCTCTCGTTGAAGAAGAGAAAGAAGACGGAGAAGAATCTTCTTTCGAAGAAGCAGAAGTTCTCTCAGAGGAAAAATAAATTTTTCTTTTTAAAAAACAAACCTTTCGGTTTGTTTTTTAAATATGGAGGTAGTGCTTGAGACTGTAAATCCAATCAGTCTCATCTTCATTAGATTTTTCTTTTTCGCCAAGGAGCCACTTGAGGTAGCCAGGGTCTTTCTGTGCAATATCTTCAAGTTTCTCACCCTTGTATTTACCGAACTGAATAATACGCAGAAGGGAAGGCTCTGACGATACCTTGACCATGTACGCAATAGCGTCATCTTTGCTGAGCTCCTGTGATTCCATAATCTTTTTGAGCATGCGATAGAAGAGCTGTTCGAGAACAAGGATGTCTCCCCATGCATCGTGGGCTTGTGCCTCAACCTCAATCCCAAGGAGGTAGCGAAGGTACTGCATGGCATAGGAATCTATTTTCCCGTGAGGGTCGAGCGCCCGAGCAACCTTGAGAGTATCGATGAATGAACCTATTTTGAGACCCTCTTTTTCCAGCATAGAAATATCAAATTTTGCATTGTGTGCAACAAAAATTTCACCAGCAGAAAAGCGTTCCTTGAGGTCTTGGTGGGTACGTGAAGTGCTGAAGGATGGTTTGCCTTCAATCATTTTTTCTGTGATGTGGTGTACTGCCATTGCTGCTATTTTGATCGGGAGCTCTGGTTTAAAAAATTCGTTAACATCAATCCCATCACTCGTTCGGTAGGCAACCTGAATGAGACGATCTTCCTCCTCAGTCCCGGTTGTTTCGGTATCAATAAAAATAAGTTTAGCTTCTTTCATTGCCTTGAGTATAGCATGGATTTTATATTTTTTATTTTTACAAAAAGGTTATAATAGTGGGTATGACAGAATCAGAACAATTACAATCACTCGATCAGTACGTACGCCTTGCGAACTACTTTTCTGCGGCTCAAATTTTCTTGAAAGATAATTTCTTTCTCGAGAGAGCATTGCGTCCTGACGATATTAAGGAACGACTCTTGGGGCACTGGGGAACCTGCCCAGGGATTAACCTCGTTTACGCACACACGAACTTGCTCATTCAAAAGTATCCTCAGTATGATTTTCTTCTTACGGTGGGTCCAGGGCATGGATTTCCTGCTTTCCAATCAGGACTCTTCCTGGAAGGCTCTCTCTCGTCTGTGTACCCACAGAAAGTTCCCTATACCAAAGAAGGAGCCGAGCAGGTAATGAGTCATTTTTCGGTACCCTATGGATACCCATCACACCTCAATCCAGAGGCTCCAGGGGTCATTGCTGAAGGAGGAGAGCTCGGGTACTCGCTTGCTATTGCAGCAGGGTCAGTTCTTGATAATAAAAAGCTCATTAATGTCTGTATTATTGGTGATGGAGAGGCTGAGACGGGAAGCATCGCTTCTTCGTGGCACGTGAACAAGTTTCTCTCAAAAGAGACTGATGGGGTAGTGCTTCCAGTGCTCCACCTCAATGGATACAAGATTTCGGGACCAACCATTTTTGGTCGTATGGATGATTCTCAGATTGAAACTTACTTTGAGGGTCTCGGATGGAAGCCCTACTTTATCGAAGCTGAGAGCACTGAAGCTTTCAATGAAAAAGCTCTGCCACTCTTTGAGGAACTTATGGCTGATATTGAAAAGATTCGTGATGATTCGGGTGAACCTCACAATGATCGCTACCCACTCCTCGTTATGCGTACGCCAAAGGGGATGAGCGCAGTCAGTGATATTGCGGGGAAGAAGATTGTCGGGAACCATTTTTCTCACCAAGTTGTTTTTGATAACCTTCATGCCTCAGAGGAAGAGTTGCGCGCTCTTGAGGATTGGCTTCGGTCTTACGAAATTGAAGAAATTCTTTCCTTTGATGAAGAAGGCAGGGTAGTTCTCTCGGATGCTGTTCGCTCTCTCTTACCGGATGCCTCTCGTGCGCTTGGGGCTTCTCCTTATGCTCACGGTGAGTACACGAAACCAGCACGGACACCAAATTTTGAAGACGTATTTGTTGACCAAGAACTTGTAAATCCATCTGGTGAAAATGCAATGTTCGAGGCAGGTGTCTACATGAGAGAGCTCGTAAACCTTGGGAATGAATTCAGGCTCTTCTCTCCAGATGAGACTTACTCAAATAAATTGCATGAAATTTTTAAGGCAACAAAGAGAGTGTGGCAGCTTCCACTTCGCGACTTTGATTTGGATATGGGACGCTCGGGTCGTGTTGTTGAAATGCTCTCAGAGAATGTTCTCTTTGGGATGCTCTGGGGGTACACGCTCACGGGTCGCTACGGATACTTTGTGTCCTATGAATCTTTTGCACAGATTGTAGCCTCTATGGCTGATCAGTACGTAAAGTTTATTAAAATTGCACAACAAACACCCTTCCGAAAACCGGTCCCAGCTATGAACATTATTCTCTCTTCGCTCCTCGAGCGACAAGATCACAATGGATTTTCTCACCAGAACCCATCGTTCATTTCTCTAAACCTTGACCGGGATCGAGATATTGCTTCGGTCTACTTTCCTGCAGATAAAAACCTTATGAAGCTTGCAATGGAGAAAACCATGCATTCGTACAACGCACTCAATGTTATTGTCTGTGGAAAGAAGATGAATCGAACCTGGCTCACCCTCGGTGAAGCGAGGAAGCAAGCAGAAGATGGCATCATGGTTTGGGAACGATTCTCTGATGAAGATCCTGATGTCGTAATCGTAACTGCAGGGGATTACGTCACCGAAGAAGCGATGGCAGGACTCACATTGATTCGCGCTAAACTTCCAAATCTCAAAATTCGCTTTGTGAATATCTTTAACCTTGATGTTCTTAACAGCGAAGCGAGCCCTCTTTCAAAAGAAACAATTCTCAAGAATTTCTTGACCCTTGATAAGGGAGTCGTGTTCAACTACCACGGTTACCCAAGTAGCATCAAAAAAATGCTCTTTGATTACGATATTGCTGAGCGTATTATTATTAATGGGTACGAAGAGCTCGGCTCAACGACGTCACCCTTTGATATGAAAGCACGCAATGGATTATCTCGGTTCCACCTCTTGCGTGATGTTGCAGAGCTCGCTCATCGTCAAGGAGCTCTCGATTCTGATCATTACACAGAGATTGCTCGCTACGCAGAAGAAAAGCTTGCGTGGGAAAAAGAGTACATCAAAAAACACCACGTTGACCCAGAAGCAATTCAAAATTGGGATATTCTTGACTAGCAAAAACACTGTTGTAAACAGTGTTTTTTTATTTTTCTGTTATACTAAGAAACATGAAAAATACACAAGGAAAAGTAATGCTCATTGTTCGCGATGGGTGGGGGTATGCTCCTTCAGAGGAGCACAATATGATTGCACAAGCACATACGCCATTTACCGATGCTCTTGAGAAAGAGCATCCAAATTTCTTAATCGAGGCGAGCGGGAAGTATGTTGGTCTCCCGGAGGGCTACTTTGGAAATTCTGAGGTTGGACACATGACGCTTGGGGCGGGGCACGTCCTCAAGCAGTCACTCTTGCGCATCGATGATGCTATCAAAGATGGAAGTTTTTTTGAGAATGAAAGTTTCTTACAGGCTATTGCGCAGGCAAGAGAGTATCATTCAAAGCTTCATCTCGTGGGTATCTTGCAAAAGGAGGGGGTTCACGGGAGTTTTGACCACCTCCTCGCCCTTGTTAAACTTGCAAAGCAAGAAGGGCTTTCGCGAGAACAGGTCTACATCCATGTTATTGTTGATGGACGTGACGCTCCAAAACAAAATGCTCTTCGCTACCTTGACGAGCTTGAAACAAAACTCATTGAGATTGGCGTTGGGGAAGTTGTAAGTCTTGGAGGTCGCTACTTTGCCATGGATAGAAACGAAAACTGGGAGCGAACCGAGCAGTACTACAAGGAAATGCTCGGAAGAGGAACAGGAGAGACCTTTGTTAAACCAACAGAGCTTCTCAAAGAACGATACCTCGATTCAGAATTTTCTGATGAGTTTTTGGCACCGCTCTGCCATGAATCATTTGCTGGTGTTCAAGAACACGATGCTATCATTTTCTATAATTTTAGAAAAGACAGGGCACGTCAACTCTCACATGCTTTTGTTGATGAAAATTTTATTCCCTTTGAGACCTACCACAAAAACATCTACTTTGTTGGGATGACCGAGTACTTTGAAGGGCTTCCACACGTTGCCTTTCCTGACCTCTCGGTAGAAAACCCTCTTGGAAAGGTTCTTGCAGAACGAGGGCGAACACAGTTACGTATTTCTGAAACAGAAAAGTATGCTCACGTCACCTTCTTCTTTGATGGAGGTGTTGACCGTGAGTTTGAAGGGTGTAGTAAAATTCTCATTCCATCTCCTGATGTTGCAACCTTTGATTTAAAACCAGAAATGGCCTCACGTGAAATTACCGAGGCCCTTATTTCAGAAATAGAGACGAACGAGCAGGACTTCATACTCTGTAATTTCCCAAATGCTGATATGGTAGGGCATACGGGGAACCACGAAGCTATCAAGAAAGGGGTTGAGGCTGTTGATAGAGCGCTTGAGAAAATTATTCCACGTGCGATTGAACATGGGTACAGCATCATCCTTACCGCAGATCACGGTAATGCGGAGTATAAGGCTGGTGCTTGCGAGACGAGTCATACCGCTAACAAGGTTCCATGTACCTGTATTAACTTTAAAAAAGATTTCACAGAACCGCACGAGCTTTCTGATATTAAATCTTTGGTGCTCAGTGAAATGAATATTTCTGAAGAGTAGAGGTTGTGGTACACTAGGTGTATATGAAAAAAGGATTTATTAAAAATATTGAAACAGAAACATTAGAAAATACACACTTTAGAAAGGTGCTCTATACAGGACACTATTCGCAGCTCGTTGTGATGTCACTGCTTCCTGGTGAAGATATCGGAAGAGAAGTTCATGAACACAATGATCAGTTTATCCGCGTTGAGCAGGGAGAAGGGCTTGCCTTTATCGACGGTGTCGAAACAGCAATTACTGATGATTTTGCTATCGTTATTCCTGCGGGTTCAGAGCACAATATCACCAATACAGGACAGGAGACTATGAAACTCTACACAGTTTATGGTCCAGCTGAACATCGTGATGGTGTCGTTCACGAAACACGAGAAATTGCCGAAGCAAATCACGAGGCAGATCATTTTGATGGAACAACTACAGAGTAGTTGTTTTTCTTTTTGAATAATCTTGTGTATGTGCTAGGCTCTTAGTGAGAAGTTTAATATTTAAAATTTTATACAATGAGTACTATTTTAAAAGAGGTGAATATCCTGAAGAAAGATAAGGGTGTCATGGAGTACTGTGCTTATCGCAGGAGTGACGGGGTTCAGGTTCCCTTTAAGGGAAAGAATACGATTGGGGATTCTTTTGTTCTTGGAAAAAATCACGATCCTTATTTTTTAGAAAATTTTTTAGAAAACTTTATTATTTTTAGGGCTGAAAAGTTCTTTCCTCGCTTTTGGAGAATTTTTTTTGTATTTAAGTATACCAAAGAATCTTTTATTTTCTGCTGTAGTGGAAGAGCTCAAGAGGGAGATAGTGAAGGGCAGAAAGAGCTTATATTTTTTGATGGAGAATTACCTTCAACTATTAGAGACGATGTACTCTCTATTGTTGCTTAAATTAAAAGCGAATCACATACGGTTCGCTTTTTTATTACGCCGCCTTGAGTTATGTTTTCCTTGATTGTTATTTCCAAAAAAATGAAAATCCTTTACAATGAAAACTATGAGAAACTACGATGCACAAGCAATAGAAAAAAAATGGCAAGAGTATTGGCAAAAAAATAATACCTATACGACGCCTGATAAAGTTTCAGGGAAGGAGAATTTTTATGCACTCTCTGAATTTGCCTATCCATCAGGAAACCTTCACGTGGGGCACTGGTACGCCTTTGCGGTGCCTGATATTTATGCGCGTTACAAGCGTATGAGTGGGTATAATGTTTTGTATCCTATGGGCTTTGACGCTTTTGGGCTGCCGGCTGAAAACGCAGCTATTAAACGAGGCTTAGACCCAAAAGAGTGGACCTATCAAAACATGGAACACATGAAGAAACAGCTTGCCTCAATGGGAGCGAGTTTTGACTGGAATCGTTCTTTTGCAACTTGTGATCCAGACTACTACAAGTGGACCCAGTGGATGTTTGGTGAGTTCTATAAAAACGGCATTGTAAAGCGTGATCTAACAAAAACCAATTGGTGTGAATCATGTAAAACCGTATTAGCAAATGAACAAGTGGTGAATGGAAGGTGTGAGCGTTGTGATAATGAAGTCATCCAAAAAGACATGGCACAGTGGATGTTTACTATTACTGATTTTGCCGATGAACTCGTTGATGATTTGGATACCCTGGATTGGGACCATTCAATCAAGCAAGCGCAGCGTGAGTGGATTGGACGCAAAGAAGGGTCTACAATTCCATTTGCTGTGCGAGAATCCGAAATGTACGATGTGAATACTGGTCCAGGCGATGATGCTTTTCGTGAAGGTGAGGACATTGTTGATCGCAATAATGTTGTTGTTATTGTTGAGCACCCAGAGAAAGATGAATTCCTCTGCGCACGCTGGAAACAAGTTGATTGGCAAGGTTTCGTCACGGGTGGTATCGAAGAGGGGCAAAGTATTGAAGAAACAGCACTTGCCGAGGTTCGTGAGGAGACAGGGTACCTAAATCCAAAAATCGTGAAGGTGTATGATGAGTCATCACATGGCCTTTTTTGGCACGTTCATAAAAAACAAAATAGACGAGCAAATTACCGTATCGTTCATGTAAAACTTGAAGATCTCGAGCAAGGAGAGCGATCAGAAGAGGAACAAGCAATTGCCGATTTTCTCTGGATTCCGCGAGCTGAGGTTGCGAGTTTTCTCAAGCGTGAAGACATGCGCTATCCATGGCGCGTTGTGAGTGGCGAGACAACAAAACTCGGTAGTCTTAAGGTTTTTACAACAAGAGCAGATACCTTGTTTGGTGTGACCTATCTGGTACTTGCCCCAGAGCATCCACTCATCAAAGAGGCACAGTCGTATATACGAAACTGGGATGAGGTTGAGGTCTACCTCAAAGAGACTGAAAAGAAATCAGACCTCGATCGTCAGCAGTCAAAAGAAAAAACAGGAGTTCCACTCAAGGGACTTGAGGTTATCAATCCGGCAACAGGCAAGGCGGTTCCTGTATGGGTTGCTGATTATGTTCTCGGTGGATTTGGTACTGGTGCGGTTATGGCTGTGCCAGCTCATGATGAGCGTGATTGTGAATTTGCACTCAAGTACGATTTACCATTTAAATTTGTTGTCTTGCCGTCAGCAGGTGAGATGGGGAATTCGAGACTACTCGTAACGAGTGGTGAGAATGACTTTATTCTCGATGCTGGCCGAGAGGAGAAAAAAGGTTCACAAGAGGAAATCAATGCAAAATGGAATGCAATGTACGACCTCCTTGCTGAGGTTCACGATGAGGGTGGTATTCCTCCAGAAGGAAAACGATTTTGCTGTACCTTTGAAGGAAAGCTCATTAATGGGAATAGAGAGGTGAATACTAAAACCTCTGAAGAAGCACGCACCATTATCACCAAAATGGTAGGAGGCGAGAGCACCAAAATCTATCGTCTGCGTGACTGGGGAATTTCTCGGCAGCGCTACTGGGGAACACCGATTCCGGTTGTGTATGACCCAGAAGGAAATCCGCATATCGTTCCAAAAGAACACTTGCCCTGGACTTTGCCGACCGATGTTGACCACACACCCGACGGAACAGCTACCTTTGTTGATTCTTCATGGTATTTCTACCGCTATTTGGATAATCACAATGCCGAGCATTTTGCGTCAGAAGTGGCCCTGAAATCATGGATGCCGATTGATATGTACTTTGGTGGAGCAGAGCATACCACCATGCACTTGCTCTATTCACGATTTTGGGTGAAGGCTTTGCATAAACTTGGAATTGTAAAAGAGAGCGAACCTTATAAGGGGAGGCTCAATCGCGGACTTATTCTTGGTTCTGACGGTGCAAAAATGTCAAAATCAAAGGGGAATGTTATTGACCCTGATGAGGTTGTTGCACACGTAGGAGCTGATACCGTGCGTATGTACTTGGCCTTTATTGGACCATTCAATGAACCGGGGAATTACCCATGGGATCCAAATGGGGTTGTCGGGGTTCGCCGCTTTATCGAGCGGGTTATGGGGCTCGCACAAAAAGTTTCAGACGAAGCTTCGTCACAAAAGGTGATTAAGCTAACCCACAAAACTATCAAGAAGGTGAGCGAGGAGGTTGAGCGTCTCAAGCTCAATACCGCGATTTCATCAATGATGACCTTGGTGAATACCTTGGAGAAAGAGGTTTCTGTTGGACAATCGGAATACGAAGCACTCTTGAAAATCTTTGCCGCTTTTGCTCCTCATGCTGCTGAAGAAATTTGGCAAACAGAGCTTGGGCATAATCAATCAATCCACCTTTCAGAGTGGCCAGAGTACGATGAAAATTTGTGTCGTGACGATGAGCTTACTTTGGGGGTTCAGGTAAATGGAAAGGTTCGTGCCGAAGTAACGATTCCTAGAGAGGCGAGCGAAGAGCAGGTCAAAGAAATTAGCCTTGCACATGCTGACGTTCAAAAATGGATAGATGGAAAGGAAATTAAAAAATTCATTTACGTACAGGGACGTATTATTAATATCGTTGTTTAAATGTAAAAAGTATGCGATTGTGCATACTTTTTATTTTTTCAGTTTTAAATATCAGCGGTGATTATTTTGATACGACTGACATTTTTCTTCACATCTTGTTGTGCCTCATTAAGCCTTCTTAGAATCGGCTCAAGAGCAGCTTCGAGCTCGGCTTTTGTCGAGATGGTAAAAAATTGTTTTTTACTTTCCAACTCTTCGCCATTTCTCCAAAGCCCTCTTTTTAAATTAAAACTTGATTTATTTCCTTCAGTAGTTCTTTCTACTTCATAATAAATTTCTTTTTTCCAATCTTTTGATCTTTTTGTAAAAAGAATACAATCCTTGAATAATCCAGATAATCTTAAATTTGGATAGTGTCTGTCAGACTTTTTTATTGAAGTCCAGATATAGCTATTATTGAAATTATCATATTTAGAAACAAAAGCTTCAATCTTTTTCTCAGTTTCTAGAAACAGAGAGTCCATATCAGACAAAACTTCTTTGTCTAAATTTTGATTCTTTGTCTTTGTTAGCTCGCGATTGTTGAGCTCAGTTTGAGTCTCAATACGCGCTTTACGCTCTTCTCTTGCCCCAGATTTACTGGTACAAGAAGCTAAAGAGATTGTAAATAAGGAAATTACTACGATTGTCAAAAATTTAAATGTTGTTTTCATTTTATTAAATTTTAGTTAATATTAAGTTTTATTTTAATATTTTATATGAATTTATATTTTTGTCAAGCTTTTGAGTTGGAGTGCGGGGGCTTGGCTTTGCCAAGTCCCCGCCCTTTTTATAGTGTATTTTAAGTTTTTTCATTGCCTTGCTTCTTTAGGCACTTTTTTCTATACTAAAGTCATATTATTATTTAAGTTTATAAAATTATGACTGTACAAGAACAAGTAAAAGAACAAATGAAAAACGCCATGAAAGAACGAAACATGGCAGCAGTGACAACCTATCGTGGACTCATGTCAGCTTTCACGAACGAAGTTGTTGCGCAAAAACTCTCACCAGATACACCTGTAACTGATGAAATGGCAATCACCGTCATTACTCGTGAAGCAAAAAAACGAAAAGACGCTATTGCTCAATTTGAAGATGCAGGAAGAGCTGATCTTGCCGAAGACGAAAAAGCAGAACTCGCACTTCTTGAAGTATTCCTTCCAGAGCTTATGTCTGCTGAAGACATTAAAACTTTTGCTCTTGCAAAAAAAGAAGAGCTCGGTATTAACGATGCTTCGGAAAAAGGAAAATTCATCGGTAGCCTTATGGGAGAACTTCGTGGAAAAGCTGATGGAGCCCTTGTAAAAGAGGTTGTTGATACTCTCTTCAACTAATTTTTCTTTGCCTATGAAAAAGTTTCTTCTTCAAATATTAGGACTTTCCCTCATCATCTACTACGTGTTGCCGTATTTTGTAAAAGGAATTAGTGTTGATGCAGGAAA
>PDWI01013996.1_pt1 | contig 13648 bp, 13 predicted proteins | sample 1430891 | NCBI WGS metagenome assembly PDWI01 (sample SAMN01162508, study PRJNA174530) | Oral metagenome, whole genome shotgun sequencing project. | biome: Marine environment; feature: Marine mammal; material: Swab sample of the gingival sulcus; isolation source: swab sample of gingival sulcus...
GCAGGCAAAGAAGACCGGCAAAAAACCGGAATTTTAAGACGTCGTGCCGGCAGCATCGATTGGGCACAGCAAGGTAAGCGAATCGACACTGCCAGACAACGCCGCAGATCGAAGTTTTTACGCGTCCATCAAGGTTCTCCATGGTTAAATGTCTTCTTTTTCCCCTGCTGTCGCTCCTCCTGTTCATGCCGGTCGCTGCTGCCGGAGGTTCTGCCGGCAGCAGCTGTGAGCGCTCCGCAGCTCTCAGTATGAAGGCGACCCTTCTCCTCGCCTCCGGAGGAAGCAGAAACGAGGCGCTTTCTCTCTATGAACAGAGTCTGCACCTTCACGATTCACCTGAGATTCGCTGGAGGTGTGAGCTGTTGCGGGCTCAGATCGCAAAAGAGCCGCTGCGCCGGCAGACACAGCAGCAGAGAAAAAAACAGCGCGCAGAAAGGAGCAGAGAAGAAGAGAAAAAGGGACCGCCGCTTCCAACCGAAAACGGTGTCTATCGGCCGCCTGATTTCGGGATAATGGTCGAAAATATCCTTACCCGGTGTTCTATTCGTCGGTTGCCACGCCCAAAGTATAAAATAACCATGCACAATTTTGACCGGTATCAGGTCAAATTTGCTGGTGTCAACACCCTCATCGACACGCTGACCCTCATGTTTTCTGTTGTCGATGAAACCAGGGTCAGAGTCAACGTAACGATCGACCCAGGCGCCGAAAGCCCCCTTCTTGAAGATGGCAGGTCAACACTTGCCGTCGGTTCAGCAGAGGCTGAACTCCTCTGGAACGACGGCCTGCACGCCTTTACCCGGATGAGAGCAGAGATAAAAAATCCACACCTCACCTCTTCTCACAGGGTCTTCAGCTGTGACAGAATTATCGTTGATATCGAAAGAATCGCTGACAGCGACACCTGTTCTCTGAAGGTCAACATGCAGGCAACCACAGCGGGAATCCCCCCCAAAACAGCAGCCATCAACGTTCCCTGCCTCAAAAGAGAAAAAAACTCTCCCAAAAAGGATCCGGCATTACCAGACGGTCTGCGTCTGCAGCACCAGGCTAAAAAAAGAGAATCGTCCCCCAGCACCCCCCGGCAAGCAGCAGACTGAGCAGAACAGCGGCAGAACCCATATCTTTTGCCTGAGCTGAGAGTGGATGACGCTCGCCGCCGAAACGGTCGACGACAGCCTCAATGGCCGAGTTCAACAGCTCAACAAGCAGCACCACAATCCCGGAAGCGATCAAAAGAAACCGCTCAAGAGCGGTCTCTCCGACAACGACAGCCAGAGGTATCATGACCGCAAACAGCAGCAGCTCCTGACGAAAGGCCGCCTCACCACGGAACGCACTGTTCAGCCCCTTCAAGGAGTAGAAACCGGCCCTGATAATACGCTTTACCCCCTTGTTTCCTGGTTTATCCATAGCCCTGCTCTCCATAAAAAAGTGCCATCGCCTGACGCAGAGGCTCAACAGCCGGCTGTCCGGGAGCCGAACAGCCCTCGCCGTCGGCAAAGGTTATTTCAGAGCCGAAAAGCCCGCCGATAACCCTGCTCGCAACTCCGTACCGCCCCATCGAAATGGCAACAACCGGAATATCAACACACTCACGTTTTGCCCTCTCAAGGGCGCAGAGAAGAGTGAGCAGATCCCGGTAACAGGTTGCGGTCACTGCTGTTTTGGCAATATCTGCACCTCGCCTCTGTGCTTTTGCAAGAGTTTTTATGATCTCATCCTGATTTGGTGTCTGCTCAAAATTGTGGCTGGAAAAGAGAAGACGTACACCGCAATCTTCACCCGCCCGGCGAAGACGTTCAAGAGAGGAAAGAGCGCTTGAGCTCTCGATATCAGCAAGATCAATACAGCCACTCTCGATCGCCCGGCAGTAGAGGTCAACACGTCTGTTTTCGGCAAGACCGACAACCCCGCCCTCCTCTCTGCTGCGGCAGGTGAAAAGAAGTGGTATCTCTCCGGAAATCTCACGAACCTTCGGCAACAGATCAAGACAGGGAGCAAGTTGACCGACGGTCTCGAGAGTATCAACACGCCATTCGATAATGTCCGGACACAACCCTGTAAGTTTTTTGGTTTTTTCGATCACCTCTGCAGCTGACGCCGCCACAAGAGGTGTGCACACCTTTGGAATCCCGTTCCCAAAGCGCAGGTTGCGGACGGTAAAACCAGACTCTTTCATAGCGGATACTCCCCCACTCTTTTCTCCCCTTTCTCCTTTCTGTGTTTTTGCCATCTTTATTGCCGTCTGAGCGAATTTTCAAGCTCTCTTTTTTTGCTGCCGCAGGGAGAACCGAAAGACAGGGAGTGCAGAGAGCCCCGGCTGGTAAAAGAAAACGACTCTTTGCTGGCAAAAAAAAGCAGTTCCTGCTATCAAGAGAGTGCCTGGAAGTTCTTATCCGGCCACCGCCCGGCAAAACAGACCTTGGGAGCTCACGATGAAAAAATGTCTCGCCCTTCTTGTTACCCTCATCTTTCTGCCGACACTCTTTGCACGGGCAGCAACTCCACCCGATTTTCTGGTGACAGGGTTTAAGATCGATGATCTCATCTCCCTTGATCCTGCCGAAATTTTTGAATTTACCGGTGCCGAATATGCCGCAAACACCTATGGCAGACTGATCAACTACGACGTTGACAACGTCAGTGAAATCTCCGGTGGTATTGCCGAATCCTGGGAGGTTGGTGAAGATCAACAAACCTACACCTTCCACATCCGCAAAGGCATCCACTTCGCCTCAGGAAACCCGCTTACCGCCGCTGATGTCGTCTACTCGCTTGTTCGGACCGTCAAACTCAACCTCTCGCCGGCATTTATCATCACCCAGTTCGGCTTCACCCCGGACAATGTTGAGAGTAAAATTTTCGCAACCGACGATTACACCGTCAAAATAGTCGTCGACAAACCGTACGCCCCAACCCTTGTTCTCTACTGTCTCACCTCGACTCCGGCCTCGGTGGTCGACAGGGTTCTTGTCTCACAACACGCGGTAAACAACGATTTTGGCAACGCCTGGCTGAAGACCCATTATGCTGGAAGCGGTCCCTATATGCTGGCAAAATGGAGACCTTCCGAGTCGTTGGTCCTGACGGTAAACCCTCATTATTTCGGTAAAAAACCAAAATTAAAAAAGATTATCATGAGGCATGTTACCGAATCTGCGCAACAGCGGATGATGCTTGAAAAAGGTGATATAGATATCGCCCGTAATCTTCAGCCCGAAGACATTGCCGCTGTTGAAAAAAATCCGGACATCCGGCTGATGAAACGGGCAAAAGGCCACATCTATTATCTTGGGTTGAATCAGAAAAACCGTTTTCTGGCAATTCCCGAGGTGCGCCAGGCGATAAAATACCTTGTTGACTATGCGGGGATGGAAAAGACCTTTCTCTCCGGTCTTGCCACCGTTCATCAATCCTTCATCCCCAGAGGATTTCTCGGCTCGTCGACTGAGACGCCGTTCTCTTTTGACCTCCAGAAAGCACGCGAACTCCTTGACAAAGCCGGGTTAAAAGATGGGTTTTCAATCACAATTGATGCCAGAAACAACGAACCATCGACCTCAATGGCACTCGCTCTTCAGGCCAGTTTTGCCAGGGCGGGAATAGATCTTGAAATCATACCGGGTGAGGGAAAACAGACGCTGACCCGCTACCGTGCCCGCAAACATGATATCTACATTGGTACCTGGGGACCGGATTACATGGATCCTCATACCAACGCTGAAGCCTTCTCGCGAAACCCGGATAACAGCGACACCGCCTCAACAAAAACACTGGCATGGAGAAACAGCTGGGATATACCGGAACTGACTAAAAAAGCAGATGGTGCAGTTCTTGAAAAAGACCCCGAAAAGAGAGCGCAACTCTATCTGGAACTGCAGCGGCAACATCAACAACACTCCCCTTTTGTGCCGATGTTTCAACGTATTGAAGTGGTCGCGCTGCGAAAAAATGTAGACGGCTTTATACTCGGTCCAACCTTTGACAGCAATTTTTACCACCAGACGGTGAAAAAATAGGGGGCGTACCACACGTTGTTTCCGCCCTGCCCTCTTCTCCGTAAATCAACTGGAGGAGAGGTGGACATGTCCCGTCAGTGCTGATTTTCATCAATCGTTGTGGCGCACAGGCGACGTGCAAACATCGTACAGAAGTGAAGTCCTGTTGTGGTACTCAGCGCGCCCTGCTTTTTTAGGGGTCAGTCTCTTCAAGAACACCTATATATTTGATATTTCGATATTTTTGTCCAAAATCCATTCCATAGCCAATCACAAATTCATCGTCGATCTCTTCTCCGATCCAGTCAATCCTGACATCGATCACCCGTCGTGACGGTTTACTGAGAAAAGCGCAGGAACGCAGAGTATGCGGCTTTCTGTTCTTCAGCATTTTCAGGACCTTGCTGAAGGTATTGCCGGTATCGACAATATCCTCGACAACGATAACGTCCTTGCCTTCAATCGAGGTGTCAAGATCCATAACCACCTTGACATCAGCACTCGAAACCGTGCCGTCGCCGTAACTTGAAACCATCATAAAATCGACAGACAACGGGTGGTCAACAGCCCTTGCCAGATCTGCCATAAAGATAAACGACCCCTTCAACAGCCCGACAAGAATCATCTCCCTGTCACTGTCTCTGTACTCCGCCGTTATCTCTCTGCCTAACCGTGCTACCGTTTCAGCGATCTTCTCCTCGGTGAGGAGAACCCGTCCAATCGTATACTCAGACATCACTTTCCCTCATACTCAGCAAGATAACGGATCAGAGAGTCGACAGCTATCTCGACCATCGGTTTGCCGGTATCGGCACTGGCAAATCTCAGCTGACGATGAAGTGACTCCGGCATCCGGATGGTCAGCTTTTTTTCATCAGCATAGGGATTTTTCTTTGGTCTTCCGAGCGGTTTCTTCTTTTTTTCGGCACGATACTGCTGCTTTAACTCCTCCTCCTTTTTCTGCAGACTCTTCTGCTGCCCGCCCTCCTCTTCTCTCTCGTGAAAATCGGCATCAAGGGTTCTCTTTGTTGCCTCACTTATCTTTTTTTCGATATCAAACTCATCCATGGCGGAAAATGTCGCCCTGCCCTTCTTTGCAGCCACGTTGCCCTCCATAAAAAATTTTTTTCCATCAAAGAGATACCACTCTTTTTCTCCGCTTCAAAGCCGCTTCAGCCCACGGTTACAGACGGAGAACCTCAATAACCAGTTCTGCCATCTCTTTGGATGCGGCACTGTTTTTATCAAACTCAAGTACAGACTCTCCGGTAATAAGACTCTGCTTGTACACCTGCCTGTCATGCAGAGCTGTCTCCAGTATCAGAAAGGGATAGAGACGTTGAACTGTCTGCCGAATCTCTTTGGCAAGTATCGTTCCGGCCTTGATTCTGTTGAGCAGAAACCTGCACTTCAGATCTCTGTTCGCCTCCTCAATAATGACCTCAAGGGCCTTGACTGTCTCTTTCGCAGCACGAATATCAAGCGGTGACGGCTGGACAGGTATTATGACCACATCAGAGACCGCGGCAGCCAGATGCATAACCTCATGGCTGTGCGGAGGTGTGTCAACGATGACAACATGTTCGTCCAGCTCCTGGATAAGCCTGTTGGGCTTACTCTGCACCTCATAGAGGTTCAAATTTTCGCGTTCGTTGTTGCCGAGAGTCTGGATACAGCTTCTCTGTTTGTCGGTATCGACCAGAGCAACCTGATACTCCTGCGAACTGCTTGCGATCATCAGCGCCATATTGATGGCGACAGTACTTTTGCCGGCACCACCCTTTTGACTCCCAATAGTTATAACCATAAAAAACCTTTTTACATAAAAATAGTTAAAACATCCTAAAAACAACAACCTGTTTTTCTGTTATTTTATAGAGTTACCATAAATCTGGAAAGAAAACAACACGTTTAGACGCAACAGACTTAAAACATTTTTATATTTAATACATCACAAAAACCAACCCACTGTTTTCACAACATTTTTACAAATGTTTCACGTGAAACATAAAAAGAGCGGTAAAAACAGCCAAAACCCGGTATAGTGGTGTTCAAAAGGGAGGGACAACATGAAAAAAGCCAAAGTGATCGCTGTTGCCAATCAGAAAGGTGGTGTTGGCAAAACAACAACCGCGATAAATCTTCCGGCAGCACTGGCTGAAACCAGAAAAATCCTTGTTATAGACTCAGATCCGCAGGGAAACGCAACAAGTGGACTTGGAGCCTTTCAACCACAAAAAAAAGGGAAAAACCTCTATCATCTCTATACCGACAAGGTGTCAAAACCGGCAGAAGTTGTTGTGAAAACAACTGAAAACCTGTTTCTGCTTCCATCAAACATAGATCTTGCGGCAGTGGAGGTGGAACTGATCTCCGAAATAGGCCGGGAAACTGTTTTAAAAGAGAAGATAAAGCCTTACAAAAAAAAATATGACTACATTTTTATAGACTGCCCGCCATCACTCGGTCTGTTGACAATAAACGCGCTGACAGCTGCAGACGAGGTTTTAATCCCAATGCAGTGTGAATACTTTGCGATGGAGGGGTTGTCCCAGCTTATAACGACCTGGAAAACAGTGAAAAAGAAACTGAACAGCAGGCTGGATATAAATGGTCTCGTTTTTACGATGTACGATAAAAGAAATAATTTAACCCGGGATGTTGCCGCAGAGATAAAAAAGCACTTTGCTGAAAAACTTTACAAAACCGTTATTCCCCGCAATGTCCGGCTTTCAGAAGCACCAAGTCACGGCTGTTCGATCTTTGAGTATGATAAAAGTTCACCTGGAGCAAAAGCTTATATGCAGCTTGCTGAAGAATTTCTGAACAAGGAGGCAGCATAATGGCCAGAAAAAAGGGCCTTGGAGGGCAGGGCGTTGATGTTCTCTTTGGAGATATCAGTATCGAAGAAGCGGATAAAAAGCTCTACGAAGCCGACATTGATACAATTTCGGTAAACAGATGGCAGCCAAGAACCGATTTCAACAGACAACAGCTGAAGGAACTGAGCGATTCAATTAAGAAAAACGGGGTGTTACAGCCTCTTATTGTCACCAGAAAAGACAGTGGAAAACTGTCTCTTATCGCAGGAGAAAGGCGGCTCAGGGCATCAAAAAATGCCGGTTTGGCCACCGTACCGGTCATTGAGATTGAAGTTGATGATGAAAAATCACGACTCGAACTTGCGCTGATAGAAAATATCCAGAGAACAGATCTGAATGCGGTTGAAGAGGCGGAGGCCTACAAGAGTTTGATCGAAAATTTTGGCTATACTCAGGAGGAAACCGCGCAGAGAGTAGGCAAAAAAAGGACAACTGTCACCAACGCTCTCAGACTTCTTAAACTTCCCGTAACTATCCTTAATGATTTAAAAAAAGGCCTGCTGAGCGAGGGTCACGGAAGGGCGCTTATCAAACTCATCAATGACAGTGAAATGCTGAAAGAGATACGCGATAAAGTTGTTCATGAGTCTCTCTCCGTACGTCAGACAGAGAGGCTTGTAAAGCAGTTGACCACAGCTGATCAGAAGAAAAAAAATCAGCCGAAAAGGGTAAAAAATGGCCTGTCGAAACGAGTTGTCAAGACAATGACAACAGAGCTGACGAACAGATTTCATTCGAAAATAGCGATAAATCAGAATGGTCACCGGGGAAAAATTGAGATCGAATACTACTCTGAAGATGATTTAAATCGACTCTACACCCTGCTGTTAAACGAATAAAAGGATTGATACGATGAGATTTATCTATTTTTTAGCACCTCTTCTTCTCTTTATCTCCGCTTCAGCAGCTGCAGAAAATGTCTCTGTTGCCGGAGATAATGTTAATATGCGCAAAGGCCCGGGAATAAATTATGATGTCAAAATAGCCTATGATAATGGTTTTCCATTGAAAGTCACAGATCGCAGTGGTGAATGGGTTAAGGTGCGCGATTTTGAAGGGGATGAAGGCTGGATCTACAGTAAACTTGTTTCCGACAAGAAATATGTCATCGTAAAAAACAGGGCCGAGACGGCGTTGAAAAGCACTCCTTCAGAAAAAAGTGCCAGTGTCGCAAGAGCAACCTATGGTGTTGTTCTTTATAAGATAACGGCAAAAGAGGGCTGGCTCAAAGTAAAACACGAGTCAGGTATAAAAGGGTGGATAAAAAAAGAGGCGGTCTGGGAAGGAAAAAACTAAAAATTTTTCCTGATCAGAATCTGGCGGAGAGGGAGGGATTCGAACCCTCGGTGGAGTCTGACCCCCACACTCGCTTAGCAGGCGAGCACCATCGGCCTCTCGGTCACCTCTCCCCATAATACTGGCGGAGGAAGTAGGATTCGAACCCACGGTACTTTCGTACAACGGTTTTCAAGACCGCCGCCTTAAACCACTCGGCCATTCCTCCACAGCCGGTTCTATACCATTGAGCAGTGTCGTTGTCAACATTTATCCCAAAATCAAGCCGGAGTGAGGCCGTACATGTCCCGTCAGTGATGATTTTCTTGTGGCGTGCAGGCGATTCGTCCTGGCCATGCCAGTCTATCCTAAAATCAAAGCAGAACTGAAGGCGGAGATATCCCGTCAATACTAATTTTCACCCATTGCTGCGGTGTACAGGCGATTCACCCGGCAAAACCGCTTTATCCGTACATCAGGCAGAGCTGAGAGGGACATGTCCCGTCAGTGATGATCTTCATCTGTCGTTACAGCGTACAGACAACTTACTGATATTTCAAAATAAATTTTGACTGCAACAGAGAAGATGTCCAGAAACCTGAGTCTTCAAAGTTCTCAGCAGAGAAGAGAGACCTGCAGCTGCAGACAGCTCTGTACTTGAAAAAGACGGGCTCCCTTTTATTATGAAACTTCTTCTTCATATCTGTTGCGGACCGTGCAGTATATACCCGGTCAAGATTCTTCGCAGACGCGGGTACGAACTGACAGGGCACTGGTACAATCCGAACATTCATCCGTACAGAGAGTACCGAAAACGCCTTACTACCCTTGAGGAGTACGCTGAAAAGATAGAACTTCCGCTTTTTGTTCACCGCGATTATGAGGTCAAAGATTTCCTTCGCAAAGTTGTCTTTCGTGAACAGTCGCGGTGTGTCGAATGCTATAGAATGCGGCTTGAAGCGACAGCGAAAAAAGCCGCACAGGAAGGTTTTGCGGCTTTTTCCAGTACACTCTTCTACAGCAAATATCAGAACCATGATCTGCTCCGTTCTGTCGGTGAAAAAGCAGCTGAAAAGTATGGTGTCAGCTTCCTCTATGAAGATTTCAGCGTCGGCTGGGAGGAGGGGATAACCGAATCGATCGAAGAGGGGATGTACAGACAGACATGGTGCGGCTGCATTTACAGTGAACAGGAACGGTATGACAACCGCTGGAAAAAACGACTCAAAAAACGACTGAAACAGGAACAGAACAATGCTGCTGATGCTGGTTATAGCGACGAGAAACAGAGGGAAATTGCGTGAGTTCAAAGAGCTTTTGAAAGACGTCGATATTGAGATCAGATCTCTTGATGATTTTGGCCCGATACCCGAAGTTGTGGAAGATGGTGAAACCTTCGATGAAAACGCCTATAAGAAGGCTCTCCACACCGCAAGGGTCCTTGGCCTTCCGGCTGTTGCAGATGATTCGGGACTGGTTGTAGAGGCTCTTGGAGGAGCCCCGGGAGTTTTTTCTGCACGATATGCCGGTGACAATGCGACAGATTCGGAGAATCTTGACAAACTTCTCGCCAACATGAAAGGTGTCAAAAACCGGAAAGCCTCATTTCACTGCGTCCTCTCGATTGCCGTTCCGTCCGGTCCGGCACTGACCTATGAAGCGAGCTGTGACGGTGTTCTTCTTGATGAGAAGAGGGGAGACAACGGTTTTGGATATGATCCTGTTTTTCTCTTTGAAGAGTACGGAAAAACCTTTGCTGAACTGACAACTGCGGAAAAGGCGAAGGTCAGCCACAGAGGAAAGGCTCTTGCCGAGGTCAAAGCGGAGTCAAAAATGATCAAAAAGTGGCTTGAGCAGAGACTTTCAGAGGTTAAACCGGAAAAACCCGATCATACTCTGTTTCAAGATAACGACTGGTCTCAATAAAAGGTTTCTACTCTGCCTTCAGTTCCCGTCCCAGCAGTTTTTTTACCGCATCAAGGCAGGGAACATCGTTGTAGAGAATCTGATAAACCTGTTCTGTAATAGGCATTTCGACCCCTTTGCTGCGGGCAAGGTGCCATGCCGACCGGGTTGTCTTTACTCCTTCGGCAACCATTTTCATTTCGGCGATCACCGTCTCAAGTCTCTTTCCTTTTCCCAGCTCAAAACCGACCGTACGGTTACGGCTCAGCTCACCGGTGCAGGTAAGAATCAGATCTCCGATGCCGCTGAGCCCGGCAAAAGTGGCCGGATCTGCTCCCATATTCACTCCGAGACGGGTAATTTCTGCCAGTCCTCTGGTTATCAGTGCCGCACGGGCATTGGCACCAAAATTAAGGCCGTCACACATTCCGGCGGCTATCGCAATAACATTTTTCAGCGCACCGGAGAGTTCAAGACCGAGAACATCAACACTGGTGTAACTGCGAAAAAAGGAGGTCCCAAAGATCTGCTGCTGCTCTTTTGCAACGTTTACATCAGCAAAACCTATTGACACCAGGGTCGGCATCTCTTTGACCACCTCAAGGGCAAATGAGGGGCCGGAGAGTACTCCGACAGGAATATCACAGCTTATATCCGAATCAGCAAGAAGTGAAACCATAACCTCAGTCATGGTCTGCAGCGAATCATTTTCAATCCCTTTGGTTGCTGAAATGATCCGTACACCGGGATGAAGATGCTCGATTATCTGTGAAAAAACAGCGCGCATGCAGTGAGAGGGGACCACCATGACCACGGTATCAGCTCCGGCAAGAGCCACCGAAAGATCTTTTTGCGGCTGCAGCTTTTCAGGAAAAGAGAACCCTGGAAGATACCGCCTGTTCTCCCGGTCAGAGGCGAGAGCTGTTATATGCGCCTCCCGGTGTCCCCAGAGATTAACCTTCACTCCTTTTCCGGCAAGAAGAAAGGCCAGAGCTGTTCCCCACGATCCTGCACCGATAACAGCAATTTCAGCAGTTTTTTCAGCCATTAGTCACCTTTGTCAGAAGCTCCGCTGTCTGGCTGATCAAAAATCTGCTCATCACCTTCGATCAGCTCGTCGTTCTCCTCTTCTTCTTCTCTGGCAACAGTGTCAAAACTGACCACCTTCTCATCCCGGCCAAGGTTGATCAGCCGTACCCCCTGAGTTGCCCGGCCGATAACCCGGACAGTATCAAGATTCATCCGGATCATCTTTCCGGAATCGGCAAGAAGAATAACCTGATCATCATCGCTCACCTGAGTTGCCCCGACAACATTGCCGTTACGCTCAGATTCGGCAATCCCCTTGATCCCTTTGCCACCACGTTTCTGAACTCGATACTCTTCTACAGGAGAACGTTTTCCATAGCCATTTTCTGTAATCATAAGAATCGAATCATCACTGTTGACAACGATTGCACTGACAACTTCATCGCCATCGGCGAGCCGAATTCCGCGTACTCCGGCGGCAGTTCGGCCCATGGTGCGGACATCTTTTTCATCAAAATGGATACTCTTGCCTTTTTTGGTAACCAGGAGCACCGTATCATGACCGGTTAAGACATGAGCGGCGATAATCTCATCGCCTTCGTTAATGGTCAATGCCCGTTTCCCGCGGGAGAGGGGACGGGCAAACTCCTGCAGGCTGGTCTTTTTTACCCGGCCGAGTCTGGTCACCATCAGGATGGTTTTCTCGTTACTCTCATCTTGAAAGGTTTCAATCGGCAGAATTGCCGCAGGTTTCTCTTGCTCTTCAAGGTTGAGAAGATTGACTATCGCCTTGCCCCGTGCCATCCGTCCCGCCAGCGGCAGCTGATAGACCTTGCGCCAGAATGTCTTTCCAAAGCTGGTGAAAAAGAGAAAGGTATCAAGCGTTGAAGCGATATAGATACTGGAAACAAAATCCTCTTCCAGAGCCTTGACCGCAGTGATTCCCTTTCCGCCACGATTCTGTGCCCGATAGAGTGACAGCGGGTTGCGCTTTATATATCCCGAATGGGTTATCGTCACCGCCATATCTTCAGGAGAGATCAGATCTTCGGGAAGAATCTCGTCAGTGGCATCGACAATTTCAGTACGCCGTTCATCACCATAGGTCGCCTTCAGTTCGGCAAACTCCTCTTTGATGATGTTCATTATCAGGACCTCACTGCCGAGGATCTCCTGCAGACGGCTGATCTCCCGTTTTATCTCCTCATACTCCTGAATGATCTTCTCGCGCTCAAGACCGGTCAACCGCTGCAGTCGCATGTCAAGGATGGTCTGTGCCTGTATCTCACTGAGGTCAAAGCGCCGTATCAACTCCTGCTTCGCCTCAGGGGGACTTGCAGACTGACGAATCAGCTGAACCACATCATCAAGGTTGTTAAGAGCAATGACCAGTCCTTCGAGGATATGTGCCCGCTCCTCGGCCTTGCGCAGTTCATAGGCTGTCCGCCGGTAAACAACAACCCTGCGATGAACAATAAAGTTCTCAAGGATCTGTTTGAGGTTCAGTACCTCCGGTTTGTTGTTGACAATGGCGAGCAGAATAATACCGAAGCTCTTCTGCATCATCGTGTTCGCAAAGAGCTGATTGAGTACAATTTCCGGATACTCATCCTTTTTCAGATCGACAGCTATGCGCAGTCCGCGACGATCGGACTCATCGCGAACTTCAGAGACCGCTTCAATCTTTTTTTCTCGGGCAAGTTCGGCAATTTTTTCGACCAGACTGGCCTTGTTGACCTGATATGGAAGCTCAGTGACAACGATACACTCCCGTTTTCCATCTCTGGTTTTCTCTGTGTGGGTTGTCGCGCGCATCACTACCACACCACGTCCGGTCTCATACGCTTCACGGATCCCGGCACGTCCACAGATCTGACCACCGGTCGGAAAGTCCGGTCCGGTTATTATTCCCATCAGTTCATGGACAGTAAGGTTTGGATTGTCGATCAGGGCAACGAGGGCATCAAGGACTTCACTTATGTTGTGGGGCGGAATATTGGTCGCCATCCCGACAGCGATCCCGGCAGAACCGTTGATCAGCAGGTTCGGTACCTTTGTCGGCAGAACAGACGGCTCTTTGAGGGAGTTGTCGTAGTTCGGCGTCCAGTCGACTGTATCCTTGTCGAGATCGGCAACAATCTCACGGTCGATACGGGTCATCCGCGCTTCGGTATAGCGCATTGCCGCAGGTGAGTCACCGTCCATCGAACCAAAGTTCCCCTGACCATCGACGAGCGGGTAACGCATCGAAAAGTCCTGCGCCATCCGCACAATGGTATCATAGGCGGCACTGTCACCATGGGGGTGATACTTTCCTATGATATCACCGACAATCCTTGCCGATTTGACATAGGGGCGGTTGAAGTAGACACCTATTTCACGCATTGCATAGAGAGAGCGTCTGTGTACCGGTTTCATACCGTCGCGTACATCGGGAAGAGCACGCCCGACAATGACACTCATCGCATAGTCGAGGTACGATTTCTGCAACTCTTTTTCAATCGATATATTGGCAGACTGCTCACTCTCAAAATCTCTGTTTTCTTTATCTGTCAT
>PDWI01007193.1_pt1 | contig 13646 bp, 9 predicted proteins | sample 1430891 | NCBI WGS metagenome assembly PDWI01 (sample SAMN01162508, study PRJNA174530) | Oral metagenome, whole genome shotgun sequencing project. | biome: Marine environment; feature: Marine mammal; material: Swab sample of the gingival sulcus; isolation source: swab sample of gingival sulcus...
TATCAACTGTCAATATTTTTGCAGGCTCAAAAAATATTGTAATCAGCAATAGCTTGCAGGTTTTCGAAAGCTGTTATCTTTGATTAAGCGGTTAAAATAATTCTAACAGAGCATTTGTAAACAGTGTGGTATTGCTTTTGTTGTTCTATTTTTTTGTTAGCTTACGTTTCTCAACCCTGCTCTAAAAGCCAACAGCCAAGAGCCAACAGCCAACAGCTAACGGTCGGTTTATATATTAAAAAAGGTATTTGATAAGAATAATGGGAAAAAATTTAGTAATTGTAGAGTCGCCGGCAAAGGCAAAAACGATAGAAAAATTTCTCGGAAAAGAATTTCGAGTAAAATCAAGTAACGGACACATTCGAGACCTGTCTAAAAAAGATTACGGCATAAAAATAGAAGAAAACTATAAGCCTGTTTACGAAGTAAGTCCCGATAAACGCAAAATCGTAAAAGAATTAAAAGCGGAAGTAAAAAAAGCCGACACAGTTTGGTTGGCATCAGATGAAGATAGAGAAGGAGAAGCAATTGCATGGCATTTGTTTGAAACATTATCATTAAAAGAAGCCAACACTAAACGCATTGTATTTCACGAAATTACAAAAGATGCAATAATAAAAGCAGTAAAAAATCCGAGAGGCATCAACTACGATTTAGTTTCGGCACAGCAAGCGCGCAGAGTGTTAGACAGAATGGTAGGCTTTGAGCTTTCGCCCGTTTTGTGGAAAAAAGTAAAACCCTCTTTGTCGGCAGGTCGCGTCCAGTCGGTTACAGTGAGGCTCATAGTTGAGCGCGAACGCGAAATCAACGCCTTTAAACCCGAATTTGCATTTAAAATAACAGCTCTGTTTTCATTTGTCGATGACGAAGGAAACACCGTTAAACTGTTTGCCGATTATCAAAACAGACCAAAAACAGAAGAAATAGTAAAGAAATTTTACGAAAATTGTAAAAATGCGGAGTACAAAGTAGAAGATGTACAGAAAAAACCTTTCAAAAGAAGTCCCACTGCACCTTTTACAACCTCTACATTACAACAAGAAGCAGCTCGAAAATTGGGATTTTCAGTAGCTCAAACCATGTCTGTGGCTCAACGTTTATATGAATCAGGACAAATTACATATATGCGTACCGATTCAGTAAACCTTTCTCAATCAGCAATTAAAGCAGCTAAGGAACATATAGTTTCCAATTACGGTGAGAAATATCTGAAAACACGCCGGTATAAGTCTAAATCGAAAGGAGCACAAGAAGCTCACGAAGCCATCAGACCAACCTACATAAGTAAAGAAAATGCCGAAGGTTCATATCAAGAAAAACGCTTGTATCAACTTATACGAAAGCGAACAATAGCCTCGCAAATGGCTGATGCTCAATTAGAAAGAACTAATATTACAATATCCTGTTCAACATGCAAAAAGAAATTCACGGCATCGGGCGAACAGGTTAAATTCGACGGATTTTTGAAAGTGTATTTTGAGTCCGTTGATGACGAAAGTAAAACAAACGAAACCAAAATTTTACCCGAAATAAAAAAAGGCAGATTGCTGAACCTTGAAAAAATGGACGCTGTGCAACGTTTTACCAAACATCCCGCAAGATATACCGAAGCATCTTTGGTAAAAAAACTCGAAGAATTAGGCATTGGTCGTCCTTCAACCTATGCGCCCACAATTTCTACGGTTCAAAAACGTTCCTATGTAGTAAAAGAAGACAGACAAGGAAAAGAACGAAACTATTTGCATTATACTCTTGAAAATAAGCAAATTACAAGATTGGTAAAAACCGAAGTCGTAGGCACTGAAAGGGCTAAATTATTTCCCACCGATATTGGAATTGTTGTAAATGATTTTCTCGTAAAACACTTTCAGAATATTCTCGATTACAATTTTACGGCGGAAGTTGAGCAAAAGTTCGACCAAATAGCACTTGGCGATTTGGAATGGTATCAAATGATTGATAAGTTTTACAAACCTTTTCACAAGAAAGTGGGAGCAACCTTAGAAGTTTCGGGTCGCGACAGTGGTGAAAAGATACTTGGCAAAGACCCTGAAACAGGCAGAGTAGTTCTTGCAAGAATTGGACGGTTCGGACCAATAGTTCAGTTGGGAAGACCCGACGACGATGAAACTTTAAGTTTTGCAAGTTTAGCTCCCGGTCAGTTAATCGAAACCATAACACTTGACGAGGCTGTTTATTTATTAAAAAATAATCAAGAAGGCAATAAGTTGGGAATAGACCCTAAAAGCGGCAAACCCGTATTTGCAAGAGTTGGCAGATACGGACCTATGGTTCAAATAGGCAGTTCGGGCGATAAAGAAAAACCTAAATTCGCAAGTTTAATGCCCGGACAGGACATTAGCAAGATAGATTTGCAGGCAGCATTAAAACTTTTTGAATTTCCGCGCAACTTAGGTAAATTTGAAGATAAGGTTGTTACGATAGGAGTAGGCAGATTTGGACCTTACGTAAGGCACAACTCTAAATTTACATCTTTGAAAAAAACGGATAACCCATTGACCATAACATTTGAAAGAGCCGTTGAGTTGATATTGGATAAAAGAAAAGCCGATGCCAAGAAATTGATAAAAAAATTTGATGAAGAACCCGACATTATAATAACGGAAGACCGTTGGGGCAAAGCCTGCATAAAATATAAAGGCAAATACACTCGTTTGGATAAAACTATTGAACCTAAATCATTAAGTCTCGATGATTGTAGAAAAATGTTGAACATAGAACCAAACAAACCCAAATCCAAAACCAAAAGCAAGTCAAAAACCACAAAAAGCAGGTCTAAATCAACAACAAAAAAAAGAGCAAGAACAACAAAAAAATAATCCATAAGAAATGGAATTTGCAAACTATCTTAAACCTTTTGAAAAAAAAAATCTCGGAATTGACAAAAAAATTTCGCAAAATCAAGAAAGTTTTTATAATGTAGCTCAATATACAGGAGAAAAACAAAATTTACAAGATTACGATATTGCATTATTGGGCGTAGAAGAGGAGCGTAATTCGCACAACAAGGGCACTAAAAATGCTCCCGACGAAATTCGCAAGGAACTTTATAAGTTGATAAATCACACCAAACTCAAAATAATAGACCTCGGAAATATGCAAATAGGCAAGTCCATTGCCGACACCTATATGGGACTAAGCAATATTTTATCGGAGCTTATTAGTATTGAAACTTTGCCGATAGTAATAGGAGGCAGTCAAGATTTAACACACAGTATTTATTTGGGAATTAGTGAGTTATACAAAAACGTGAATTTAACAACCGTTGATTCCGCAATAGATTTGGCACAAGACGATTCAAGTTTTGATTCTAAATCATATTTACAAACAATACTTTTCGGCAAGCGGCGCAATCTGTTTAACTATGTTAATTTGGGTCATCAATCCTACTATTGCAGTTTTAAAACATTGAAGCAGCTTAGCAAAATGAAATTTGACGCATATCGTTTAGGCACAGTAAGAGCCAAGATTGAAGACACTGAGCCTATTTTGCGCGACACTCATATTTTAAGTTTGGATATTAGTTGTGTTCGTCGGTCAGATGCTCCCGGATACATAGATACTGTTCCCAACGGTTTTTACGGCGAAGAACTTTGTCAAATTTCAAGATATGCCGGCATAAGCGATAATCTTAAATGTTTCGGATTGTTTGAAGTAAATCCCGAATATGATTTAAAAAATCAAACATCGGCACTTGCAGCACAAATAATTTGGTATTTCATAGATGGAGTTTCTTCTCGCTACAACGATTACCCGAAAGACGATGACAAAAGATACACCAAGCATGTTGTAAACATAGGTAAAACAAACGAAAATTTAATATTTTATCAAAACAACAACAATAAACGTTGGTGGATAGAAGTTAAAAACCCTGTTGGCAATGATAAAAATATGATAATTTCCTGTAAACATTCAGATTATCTTTTGGCAACCCGACAAGAAATACCTGAAATATGGCTTAATACAATTCAAAAATTAATATGACAAAAAAACGCTAATCAACCAATCACTAATCGTCATGAAACACTTTATTATAAATGTCTTTCTGTTGTTTGTGTTTACCACAGGTGCAATATCTCAACAATCGCCCTTATTGAACCATTTATTTTTCAACAAAGTTCATCAAAATCCCGCATTTGCAGGATTGCAAGACGAAATTTGCGTAAACATAATCAATCGTCAGCAGTGGATGGGCATGGAAGGAGCACCCAAAACCACAGTACTTACAGCCAATACTCCCATAAGTCTGTTCGGAACAAACAGCGGATTGGGAATAAGCATAATGGACGACCGAATAGGAATGGAAACAACCTTTTCAGGAAAAATAGACTATTCATATATACATAATATCGGAACAGGAAGATTAAGTTTCGGGATAAAGTTAGGAATATTCAATAAATCTTTTGAAGGAACTTGGCGAACTCCCGACAACAAGCAATTTCCGGGCGACCCGGCATTGCCGCAAGAAAAAGCACAAGCATTGGTTTTCGATTTGGGTTTGGGAGCAACATACTCTCTAAATAATTTTTACTTAGCACTTTCGGCAATACATCTTACGCAACCCGAGTTCAAATTTTCCAATGAAAATCATGTCTCTTATCTTCGACAACACTATTTTTTAATGACAGGTTACAACCTTAATGTAGCAAGCAATTCAATAGAATTATCACCAAATCTACTTGTTCAATTTGACAAGTCTTCTCCACAATTTGTAATAAGTATTAATGCAACATACAATAAAAAGTTTTGGGGAGGCGTTACATATAGAACAATGAGCGAATTGGAGGCAAACTTAGGAATTGAGCTGTTCAACGGCATAAAAATAGGCTACTCTTACGGGCTTAGTTTGTCGAAAATGCTAAAAGCAAATGAAGGAAGTCATGAAATTATGATAGGATATTGTTTTAATTTAGAATTGGGAGGAGTACCGCAAAAGTACAGAAGCGTAAGATTTTTATAATAAAAAAGGTAAAGCAGTCTTTATAAAATGTTTAGAAATGATTGCAAATATTAAATATACACAAAAAACGTTAAACCATCACTTAGCTATGAATACAATGATTAATATTATGAAGAAGACTATTTATTTTGTTGCACTTTTTGCCCTTATTTTAACAAGTTGTAAAGGCAAAGGACCTCGTGGAGAACTTTACGGTGTACCCGACAGAAAAGAATTTTACGAAAAAGACCCTTATGGAATGACCCTTATACCTATGGGGTCATTTACTATGGGACCGAATGGCGAAGACATTACTTTCGCAATGACCGCAAGAGCAAAAACCGTTTCAATTGACCCTTTTTGGATGGATATAACCGAAATAACAAACAACGAATATCGTCAGTTTGTATATTGGGTTAGAGATTCCATTGCAAGGAGACTGTTGGTAAAGGCGGGTTTGGAAGAATTTAAGGTTGATATGAGTAATAAGGAAGTTTTGGAAGACTTTGAAGAAGACGATGAAACCTGTTATTTGAATTGGGATAAAAAAATTCCTTGGTCGGGAGGTAAAAAGAAAGGCTCTGACCAAGAAGAAGTACAAGATGCACTGAAAGAACTATTTTATCCCGTACAAGAACGCTTTTACAGAAAAAAAGAAATCGACACAAGGAAACTAATATACGATTATCAGTGGATAGATTTAAAGCAAGCAGCATTAAAACGAAACAGATATAACTATAACGAAGATTTTACCGACGGACAATACGGAAGTTTTGATAAAAACAGGGCGGAAGTAATAAACGAGCGAGGCGTTCCCGAGAAGTTAAAAGACCGTTCTCAGTTTGTAATGAAAGGAAGAATAAACATATATCCCGACACATTGGTTTGGATGGCTGACTACACATACTCTTACAATGAGCCTTACGCAAAAAATTACTTTTGGCATCCTGCTTTCGACAACTATCCCGTAGTAGGCGTAAATTGGAGACAAGCAAACGCATTTTGTATATGGAGAAGCGATTTATTAAGAAACTATTTGAATTCCAAAGGCGAGCATGCACCCGACCAATACAGATTACCAACCGAAGCTGAGTGGGAATACGCAGCAAGAGGCGGTTTACAACTTTCCATGTATCCTTGGGGAGGTCCCTACACAAGAAACAATACAGGTTGTTTCATAGCCAACTTCAAACCATTAAGAGGAAACTACGGCGACGACGGAGCAAACGAAACATTGGAAGTAGCGTTATTTTCACCAAACGAGTGGGGATTATACGATATGGCAGGAAATGTTGCCGAGTGGACATCAAATGCTTATGACGAATCAGGTTATACATTTACTCACGATTTGAACCCTGATTTCGTATATAACGCATTGGCAAAAGACCCTCCCGCATTAAAACGCAAAGTAATAAGAGGCGGTTCGTGGAAAGATATAGGTTTTTACTTGCAAGTAGGAACAAGAACATACGAATATCAAGATACCGCAAAATCATACATCGGTTTCCGTTGCGTGAGGTCGTTCTTAGGACGAGGAGGTTCAAGCAATCAGTACGATTTCAGCGAATACAAGTAGGCATGAAATTTGATACATAAATTTTTATTAAGCAAAAAATGCAAAGTTAATTTGGAAAAAAATCAGAAAAACTGCGAAAAACAAGAAAACATTAAATAAAAAAATAAAAGTAAAAAAAATGTAATATCTTGAAAATAAATATATTTACAATTTTCTTAAAACAATCGAAGTAAAGGAGATTTGTATAATTCAAAAATAAATTTTAATTTAGCATTTTTAAAATCAATTCATTTATTAATTAAAAAACAGTTATTATGGGACTTGCTCAATTAACACAAACACGAGGTTGGAAAAAATTTATGGCAAAGCTCTACGGATTAGGAGCTTCAGTAGTTATCGTTGGTGCTTTATTTAAGATTATGCACTGGCCCTTTGCGGGTATAATGCTTATGGCAGGGCTGGGAACAGAGGCAATAATCTTCTTCTTCTCGGCATTCGAGCCTGTACATGAAGAATTAGATTGGACGCGAGTTTATCCTCAGTTAGCCGGCGACGGCAGCGGACACGCAACTCCTGTGCAATCACATCAAGCTCCAATGTCGAGCGGCGATGCTTTAAACAAATTTGACCAAATGCTTGAAAGAGCCGGCGGCGAAGATTTATTCGAAAAAGTTGGTACAGGTTTAGAAAACTTGAACGAGCGCGTAAGTGAGTTAGGAAGCATTGCCAATGCCGCAGTTGCAACTAATGATTTTACAAACAACATGAACAAAGCATCAGAATCAGTACAAGAGCTTTCAAAAACTTATAAGGACTCTGTTGAGGATTACAAAAAATCATCGGAATCACTTAACTATTCAACAGAAAACTTGGCAGATGCGTTTAATAAAAATGCCGAGATTGTAACGGACAGGAGTAACAACTTCAATTCTGCTTATGAAAGATTGGCACAAAGCATGGACGTTGATTTCTCAGTATTGAAAAACGGAAACAACGAGTACAGTGAACAAATGAGTTCTTTGAATAAAAACTTGCAAGCACTTAACGCAATATTTGAACTACAAGCAAGCGAAGCCGACCTTGACAAGATGATGGAAGACCTAAGCGGTTCAGTAGAACATTCAAGAAAGTATCACGCAGAAATTAAGAAATTAGGACAAAGATTAGAATCCTTGAATAATGTATATGGCAATATGTTGGCAGCCATGAATGTAAAAGTTGACTAATTAATCATATTTAATCATTTAAAATTCTGAAAAATTATGGCACACGGAAAAGAAACGCCGAGGCAGAAGATGATTGGTATGATGTACTTAGTTCTTACTGCACTTTTGGCATTAAACGTTGCAGCTGAGGTACTAAACGCATTCAGTTTAATCGACAACAGCTTGCGAAAAACTACGGAATTAGCCGTTAGTAAAAATGATGAAATTTATTCTGACTTTGTGAAAGCCAAAGAGGAAAATCCTGCTAAGGCAGCAAAGTTACATGACAAGGCATTTGAAATTAAAAAACAAGCAGATGAGCTTGTCAAGTATATTCAATCACTAAAAGTTAGAATAGTAAAAATAGTAGATGGACCGCAGGGCGACCCAAACAATATTGTTAAGAAAGACGATATAAATGTTCCCGGTCAAGTTATGATAACAGAGAAAGAAGGCGGAAAATCAAGAGCTGATATTCTTAAAGGCAAGATTAATGCGTACAGAGATTTTCTTGAATCAAAAGTTAAGAAGGAAAAAGGAACGGAGGGTATAATAAACGGTTTAAGAAAATCGTTGAACACTGATGATGTTGTAGGTCAAGAGGGTGCAAAAGTTCCTTGGACTGTTGCAAACTTTGAGCATTTGCCTATGGCAGGTGTTGTGGCTCTTATGTCAAAAATGCAGGCAGACGTTAGAAATGCGGAATCAACACTTTTGAATTACTTATATTCGGAAATTGATGCAGGTTCGTTCAAATTCAACAAAATTGAAGCGATTGTAACATCTGAATCTAACTATGTTCTTAAAGGACAGCCTTTTCAAGCGCAAGTTTTTATAGCGGCATCAGACTCAACTGTTACACCTGTTATAAAATGCGGAGGTGCTAAACTTCGTGTTGAGCAAGGTAAAGGTATTTATACAGGTAGTACATCTACTCCCGGTCCTAAATCATTCGGAGGAGTTATAGAACTCAAAAATCCGAAGACGGGGCAGATTATGAAATACCCTTTCAAGAGCGAATATATGGTAGGCGAGGCAAGTCTTGTTGTATCTCCAACCAAGATGAATGTATTTTACATAGGTGTTGATAACCCTGTTGATGTATCTGTTCCCGGTGTTCCGCAAGGTAAGATAGCTGCGTATATAACAGGAGGCGGAAGCATTAAACGTAAGGGTAATTCTTATGTTGTAAGAGTAAAGGGACCGCAAGGTTCAAAAGTTAAGGTAGGAGCCAAAGCAGATTTGAATGGACAGAAGAAGAATATGGGTTCAAAGGAGTTCCGTGTGAAGAGAGTTCCAAGTCCTGTTGCAATGGTTGGCGGAAAGAAAGAAGGTTTTATGGATAAGAGCACTCTCGCAGCTCAGAGCGGTGTTGCGGCGGTAATGGAAAACTTTGATTTCGATTTGAAATTCAGGGTAATAAGTTTTACTGTATCGACAAGCGACAGAGGCGGTTTCGTGAAAGAAGCCAGAGCAAGCAGCGCGAGGTTTACTTCTGAACAAAAGAGACTTATCAAAGGTGCCAGATCTAACAGTATGGTACTTATTACCAACATAAAGGCAAAAGGACCCGATGGTTCTGTAAGACCGTTGAACTCGGTTGCGTTTAAGGTAAGATAATTAGGTTACAAGCGTAAAAACTCGTCTTTCTGTGATAGATATAGTAAAAACAGCTTAATTCAATATGTTTACCAATTAATTGTGAAAAGCAAGAAAGCATCGAATACGTCATTTTTTGTCTCTGTATTAAATAAAAAACGTTTATATCTTGTTTTAAATAGTATTTTATTAGAAAAAAATTTACAACTGATTACTAGGAGTATTTAAAAATTTGGTATTTGTTTGTTTTCTTGCTTTGCTGTTTGCTCAAAATGGCATTTTATGGCAAGAGGCAGGTGATCTGTAAGAAATTCAGTTTATTTAATCAACGATTTTTGTTTAAAAGAGTTTTTCTTTCGGGGTCATCTATATAAATATTTTGTAAAAAACGTTTAAAAAATTATAAGAAAGATGAGAAAAAGATTATTGTTAGTATTATTGTTGGTTTTTGTGGTTTTGGGATTTAGTCCGATGAAATCGCAAGAACTCAGGCGGGGCATTTACGTTCCGAGTCATGTTGAGAATAAGAAGCCTATTCCGTTTCAATACGTAAGAGAGGCAGATGTTATGTGGTCTAAAACCGTTTGGCGCAGAGTACAGTTGAGAGAGAAAATGAATTTGCCTTTGTATTATCCCGAAGAAAGAATGGGAGATAGAATGAGTTTAATAACACTGTTGTTGTTGGGCATAAAGGAGCAGGGATTGACTGCTTATGACGAGAATGAAATTGCGGGAGATGAGTTTGCCATTGAAATGAAACAAGAGGAAATATTGCAACGTTTGGGAGGAGAGAAGGAGACTAAGTCAATCACTGATGTTGAGACAGGTGAGGTTACAGAGACAATGATAGAGAAAGATGCCAAGCCATCGGAGGTTAAGGAGTTTATTTTGAAAGAGGTTTGGTTTTTTGATAAACAGCGTTCGGTTATGGAGGTTAGGTTACTCGGAATTTGTCCGATACGTTGGTATAGGAGAGACCCTGACAATATTGATTCACCATTAGAACCTATGAAAATTTGTTGGATATACTATCCCGAAGCAAGAAAAATATTGGCAAATCATTATGTTTTTAATCCTAAAAATGATATTCACACGAGAAGTTACGATGATGTTTTCACTACAAGGATGTTTTCGAGCTACATAGTAAGAGAATCTAATGCTTATAATGACCGACCCGTGAATTCGTATGCTAAGGGATTAGAGGCAATGTTGGAAGCTGAAAGAATAAAAGAAAGCATATTTAACTATGAGCAAGACCTTTGGCACTATTAAAATTTTTAACAAATTACTAAGTTTATGTGCAAGTGGTTTAATTAAAATTACAATTGATGGGTGTTTTCTTGCTAAAATTAAAGTAAGTGATTATTCATGATAATTTATTAGAATTGTTATTTTCAAAAGGGAATAAGATTAGTTTTTCTTGTTCTCTTTTTTATTTGTAGGAAGTAAAGCTAATGTTATTGAGTTTTTACTTTAATCATATTTCTGAAAATCCTTTCGTATCTTAATCCGTTTGTAACATAATTAGGGTCGTGGGTTCGCGATCTGCCGAATTTAGGGTGTCTTCTGCCCGAATTATGTATGTGAAAAGCATCTTTGTAGTTCTTATTGTCTAAATATTTTCCGTAAGTAAGTTTTATCCATTTTACCGCATAATACATATTTTTATCGCCCTCCAAATCGGACAAAGATGTTTTTAAAAAAATAGACTTATAACCCATAATTTGAAAAGGCCCATAAGAACAAGCAAGTTTTTTAATGGTTTTATCCGAAAATTTCTGCAAATCTTTTGTTTTAATGTTTTCAAAAGACTTCATACTTCCGTTTTTTACTTTCCGCAACTTTTCGTATATATGTTTTTCGTATCTTGAAGGCACTTTTTTTCTGCCGCTCGCTTCCAACATGATAAGCGCAAACAAATAAGATGAAGGAACATCAAACTTTTTGGATAAAAATAATACATCTTCCTTATAATTTGCCAAAGTACTGTTAATGGCAATCCTTTCTTGCGAACTGCTGCCAAGATAAAGTTTGCCTTTGGAGTATAAAAACTTTACGAGAACTCCTAACGCCAACAATAATACAGATGTTATAATTACCTTTTTATTAAAGATAATTTTCAATAATCGTATTACAATTTTAAAAGGTAATTTAATAAGACCTATTATTGCGTATTTAAGGAGTTTAAAATACTTTGCCATAATAATTTAGAGCTTTTATTCCAACTATATTTTTTACTGATTGCAAGAGTTTTATCGGCTAACTTTTTGCGCAATTGCTCATCATTGGACATTTTCAAAAAAGCATTGCCGATTGATTTTACCGAAAACGGATTAACATATATTGCCGCATCTTCGGCAATTTCGGGTAACGAACTGACATTGGAAACTATTACCGGTGTTTTGCATGCAAAAGCCTCGATTACAGGTATGCCGAAACCTTCTAATTTTGAAACCAAAACCAATGCAATGGCTGATGCCGTAAGTTCGCTTATTTCATCAGGCGCAAGTCTGCCCGTAAAATGAATATTATCTTTGTTGCGTAAATTTTGCCACGTTTTTTTTATGCTTTTGGTCATAAACAAATTATCGCCGACAATTACCAAATCCACAATTTTATCACTGTTATCAATAAAATACTGATATGCCAACATCATGTTTTCAATGTTTTTGCGAGGCGAAAGCGAACCCACAAAGATAAAAAAATCTCGACCTTTTGTGTAATGCAATTTTACACGCTGCTTTTCAATATCGCTAATAGGTTTATATACAGAATTATAACCATTATAAACTACATCTATTTTTTCCTTTGCTATGCCGTAATGCTTATGAATATCGGCTTTTGAGAACTCGGAAACACTTGCCAATCGCGTAGCTTTTTGGGCGTATTTAGGTACAAAATAATTGTAAAACAAATTGCTTGAAAGCGGAAAATCATTAGGATAATGGTGAAAATTAATATCGTGAATAACAAGCAGACTTCTAACCTTAGCTTTGAGCGATAAATAGCCGTCGGGCGATAAAAATAAATCAGGTTTTATCTTGTTTATCAGTTGCGGCAGACGATGTTCAAACCAAAAATACCACAAAACAGGGTGTCGTGTGGGCGGCGACAATACTAATGGCTCAATATTATTTGAAAATATAAATTCGTCGGAAAACTTGCGGTCGAATACGAAATAAAATTGAACGTCTTTGTGCTCATTAGTTATTCTTTTTAGCGTTTCGAGTGTAAACCAAGCTATGCCTGCTAATTTATCGGGAATTAGTAATCTGGTATTTACAAGTATTTTCATTTCTTTTCGACTTTTATGTTAATATTTGAGTCTCTACAATAGAAATTTTACAAAAATAGCACAAATTTTAAAAATATTCTATTACCTTTGTACCTTAGTTTACAAAAGCAAAAAAAACGAAAAACAAATAAAAATGTTAGAACAAGACAAAAACGAAAAATCATTAAACTTTATAGAGAATTTCATAGAACAAGACATAAAAGAAGCAAAGAATAACGGCGAAATTTACACAAGATTTCCACCCGAACCTAACGGATATTTGCATATAGGACACGCGAAAGCAATATGTCTGAATTTCGGCATTGCCCAAAAATACAACGGCAAATGCAACTTGCGTTTCGATGATACCAATCCGAGCAAAGAAGACAACGAATACGTAAAATCTATAAAAGAAGACATAAAATGGTTAGGATTTCAATGGGAAGGCGACATAAAATACACATCGGATTATTTCGACAAACTCTATGAATTTGCCGTGAAATTAATAAAATCGGGAAAAGCATACGTATGCGAGCAAAGTCCCGAAGAAATAAGCGAATACAAAGGCACTCCCACGCGAGCAGGCAAAGAAAGTCCGTACAGAAACCGAACGCCCGAAGAAAACTTAGAACTTTTTGAACGCATGAAAAACGGTGAATTTGAAGAAGGAAAATGCTCGTTGCGTGCAAAAATAGATATGTCGTCGCCCAATATGCACATGCGAGACCCTATTATGTATCGCATAAAGTACGCCGAACATCACAGAATAGGAAAAAAATGGTGCATATATCCCATGTATGATTTTGCTCACGGTCAGTCGGACTATTTTGAGGGAATTACACACTCGCTTTGCACTCTTGAATTTGAAGTACACCGTCCTCTTTACGATTGGTTTATAGACCAATTGCAAGAAGGCGACTATCGACCTCGACAAATCGAATTTGCACGATTGAATTTAAGTTATTGCGTAATGAGCAAACGCAAACTTCTGCAATTGGTTGAAGAAAAGCATGTAAGCTCGTGGGACGACCCGCGTATGCCTACCGTTTCAGGATTGCGCCGAAGAGGATACACTCCCGAAGCAATACGCAA
>PDWI01007194.1_pt1 | contig 13645 bp, 20 predicted proteins | sample 1430891 | NCBI WGS metagenome assembly PDWI01 (sample SAMN01162508, study PRJNA174530) | Oral metagenome, whole genome shotgun sequencing project. | biome: Marine environment; feature: Marine mammal; material: Swab sample of the gingival sulcus; isolation source: swab sample of gingival sulcus...
TTATTACCTAATCTACCTTGCTTTTAAATACTAAGATTCTGCCTCTTGTTTTCGGATATACTCCAATTCTTTTAACCGCATAGCCCATTCCGTATCGCTCAGGCTGTCGGGTTCAGATATATTCATATAGTAACGCAATTGAGCGTTACTAATACGAATATAATCCGAAGGGCTTACTTCCGCAGCCTTTATAACTTTTCCAGTGTTGCCTCTTTCACCTCGATAATATCGGCTAATTTAGCGGCTACACCCATAAACAGACTATCATCTGTTTTTATCTTTTCATCACCGGCCAACCAACAATTGTTTAACAACATTTCGTTAAACTTCATAGGATCTTTTTGCCCCACAGAGCTGGCATACCCAATCACTTTACGAGAAGGTGAACGTAAGTAAGCTATTCTACCATCTACTTCTATTTTATAAACAGAACCATATTTATTTTTCCACTCTTCAATTTGCTTTTTACTAACTCTTTCCATTAAACCTGATTTTCAATTTTTACACAAATAAAGGGCAAAGCAATTTCTTGAAACTTATCGCCCTGTTTTAACTCTTTACGAGCTTCCAGAAAGCGAATACCATAAGCCATATCCGTAGTCATAGCATCACCCAACGAGGGGTTTCCATAAGAAAACTGACCATCAACAGCCAATCGCAATACCGATCCATTACCCGCTTTAACCAAAGCTTCGTACTCGCTTTGCAAAAGTGTAATTTCACCCTCATACGCTATATTACCACTTTGTATAGCATGAGGCTCTCTACCCTTGGCATATACAGCCTCACGCTCTATCTTTTCGCTGTATTTAACCGCTCGCATTCTAGTAATATCTCTACCCCCAAGAATCAAGGTTAAATCCGCCCATTCATATTCTCTACTATCAAACATATTTCTAACTTCTTAACTATTAACTATAGGGGCATACCCTAAATACACATCAAAATATCTGTTTACACCTTTAGGTTTTACAGAAATTCGCATTTCAACCCTTCCGGTTTGAGCTACGTTATTTTCAAGATTAACGGTAGCTATTACACCTTTGTCTTTAGGATTAGACGCATCCACTGATAATTCCCCTTTAGCAGTCATTTGTAACGCAATGGCTTGTTTTACTTTCCCCTCTACCATTTTGGCATAAATTGGCGATATCGTACCGTTAGGCAACAAGTCAAAATCATTTAGCACTTCTTCGCTACATATATCGTAGGCTATTCTATAAGCTTTATCAATAAGCCTTCTGCGAGTAATAAAACAATAATCATCACTCACATCAACAGCCATGGGATCATCACTGATATAATACCCCCCTTTTCTAACATGCGTTCTAAAGGTTATATAACCTTTGTCATGAACACTTTCCACATCGGCTAACTCCACAGGAACATCACCCAGATAAGCCGTTAAGGTTTTCAAAGCTCCCAATTTTACTTTGCCGGCATTTTCATGGACTTGTATTTTAGACAGACGAGCCGCTAAAATATGGTTACCTTGATTATAGTTATTAGGAGTTCCGGTTCTTGGCTTATTACTACCTGCAAATACGGCAACACGGTTATAACGGTTTTTCACATTTAATATAGGTAATTCATCTCCCAAAACCCCATAAGCTTCCATCAAAACAAATACAGGTGCATTTTTCTCTGATGTATATCTTTCACAATAAATCTGTGCTTTTTCCAATGTTCTGTCAAAATCATCATATAAGCCTGAACTATGATTATGAGGTATAACAGGATCATATTTGGTAATAATGGCATTAATAGCCCCATTTGCTTTATCTAATAAAGCATCTAAAGAGTAAAAACCTGAGCTATTAGGTAAAAACCATGTAGATGGCTTTTGATTTTTAGGAATACCCATTAACCACAATTCTGTACCTTCGCCCACATGTTCGTAAAACTCCCTTAAAGTTTCATAAAGCACCATATTATTAACATCCGGAATAATGCCCAATTTAGCAACATCTTTCATGCTTTTTACCAAATAAGGTGTTTTCAACACAAAAGTATCACGTACCGATACGGCAGAACAAACCAATGCCATCAATCCATCCTTAGACGGCTTAACAAATCCTGCATTGCCATTTTCAAAATTTATACTTACACTTGGTAACATCTATTCTTGATTTTCAGTTAATGCTGCAATACGTTCTTGTCCGGCGTTTAACACCATTTCATTGCTTTCACCCACAAGGGCATTTTGCACTTCTTCAATTGTTGCCATAGCTTGAATTAAAGCTATACGGGCTTCCAAATCCGGATTATCTCCTTCATCTGCTTCATTACTTGTCTCAGTTCGGTTTAATACTTCCACGTCCTTATCTTCTAAAGATCTTGCATGGCTTTGAGCATAATGTTCTTTAAAAAACTTACAACCGTCAGAGGTTACATATACTTTATCCACTTCGGGATATCTCTCAAAAACTTCATCCATTTTTTTTAAATTTATGATTTACTTCTTTTTATTTTTTAATTTACTTACAACACCTTCCATCATGCCTCCACCGAAATAAAAGCCGATAATCAAGGTAAAAGGCAATCCTAACACTTCATTGTTAAGGCTCGCTAAATCCTTTGAAAGGTTTAATATATCGCTAAACCAAAAGGAAAAAATAAAGCCTATGGCAGACATAATCCAGATGAACAAATACACCGAAGTAACGATAAGCGCAATAAGCCTTTGTGCTATTTTAAAAGGTTCATAAGCTTTCATGGTGTTAATCCATGTTTCGGCTTTTTCTTCGTTGGTAAAAAACATCTTATCAATACCTTGTGATGCATTTTCTATAACCTTATCACTACCTAATAATTTACTAACAACTCCCCACATACCTATTTCTTTTCATCAATAATGGTGTAATACACTTCTTCCCCTGCTTTAAGAGCGTCATAAACTTTCTGATAAAATGCCTTGTAGCACTTTGTAGATTGTTTGTTGGCATAGGAACCCTTGTGAATGGTTAAATCTAAGCCTATGACTTGACAACCGTCCGTGTCCTCTGCGAAATTACCGATATGGATATAAACATTGCTAAAACCGGGCACATCCTGCAACTCAATATGCTTATCAAACCATCCATATCGTTGGCGATACCTTAACGTTAAAGGTGTAATAGCTTCTTTTAACTTTAATGGGTATCTTCCGGCAGTAATGCGAGTTTTTCCCTTTACTTTGGTATCTCGCGGTATATCCTCAATCACAAAGCCAAAAGGCTTGTTATCAACCGACAATAAACCCGCAGTAGCATTACCTAAAACTCCTATCCTTTTATTAATTATTTCCATTTTTATTTATAGGCTTTTTGTTCTAATTTAATCACTCGCTTTTCAAGGTTGTGAACATCTGATTTGATATCGTCTTGTATCATAAATAGCGTCTTAAGCTGTTCACTTTGTCTTACAATCTCATTTTTTAGCTCGCTCAACGCCAAAAGGTTATCCCGGTGGTTCTCTTGTTGATTGTTAATCCAATTTTTAAATAAAATAAGAAAGAGAGTGAGCGCAACACCCACAACACCACTCAAAACCCACACTTGCACTTCGCTCATCTCTCTAAAACCCAATTAATACAAAAAATAATAAAACAATAAACAAGCACAACAGACTAAATAATAGCTGCTATTTTTTTATTTCTAAATGGCGTTACCACATAATAATGACGGTATGATAAATCGTTAGATTGACGACCCGGATTATCTGAAGCTTTCGCAAAATACTGTTTGGTCAATCCTGTTTTCTTTGCAATGGCTTCTTCCGCGAAAATAACAGATGCTTCTCTGTCATTACTACCGGCAACAGCACCATAAGGTTTCTTGTTTTTAGAAGCATTATATACCGGCATTTCACCCTCATATTTATGAATCTCAAAACCTAAAATAATAGGATTAGGCTTACCCTTTGCATAATCTACCAATTGATTACCGAAATTATCACGATCTAATTGTAAGTCATTCCAATGGTCATGACTTAATACCAAACGACATTTACCAAACCCCTTACATTTACGATTGGCTTCTACTAAGTCATTATAAGTTAAACGCTTTCTTCCGGTAGGATCTGCCTCACCGGTAGCCTCAATAACAGGTGTATTGGTAGTTGCCGCAATCGGTGCAATACTATGGATAGCACGCTGATATTTTTCTTTAGTAAGACTTCTTACAGTGCCACGAGTGGCAGCGTCAATAACATCATAAGAAGCACCATATATTTTGTCATCACTAATGGTTCCAACCTTGGTTTGGTACTTATCTAATGTAATTTCTACCGTACCATCTGTGTACTCCTGAAAAGGAATAGGATACGTATTGTTATTAATCAATACATCCACCTCAAAATCTGTGGTAGGTACATATATTTTATTTTGCTCTGTAGCTTCCCCTTCGTTAATTTGATGCACATCCGCATCTAATTCAGGGATGCCATTTAAGAATGTGGCTTGGTCGGCATTGTCTAAATTTTCAATCACTCTATCCAACCATACTTCTGGAAAATTTGCTGGCATATCTCTTATCTTTTAAATAGTTTAACATACTCAGAAGGATGCTCGGCTTTAAATGCCAATTGCTCTTGTAAGCTCAACTTCTGAAAATCTTCACGCGTTTTTACCTCTATTGGGTTACTGTTATTAACATTAGACCCAAAATCTCTCTTTGCCGGAATAGCATTTAGTGTAGTGTCCAACAATGCAGGATTAGCCACGCCTAAATTTACAAACTCTTCCTTTTTGTCAGCGGTTATTTTACCCGCCTTAATGGCATCACTCACTTTTAGCTCTATGGCCGCCAAGGCTTTCTGTTCGTCTTTAGCCTTTATATTTGCTAATTCATCAGCTGCGGTTTTGCGAGCCAACTCCAAGGCCTCTATCTTGGCATTTAAAGCATCTGCTTCTATTTCGGTAGTATCACCCAAATTCAAAGCTTTAGCTGCTGCCAAACTCAATTTTATTTTCATATCCTCGTTTTTATGATTATTTGCTTGATTTGCTTGCAGCGACAAACACAATGATTGTACTTGATCATCGCTCATTAGTTCGCCGGTTTCCTTAGCGTAAAGGCGTATGGCATTGGCGTTGCTTGGAATCGCCACTATACTTACTTCGTACAGTTCGCAGGATTTTAAAACCAATTCACCATCTTTATACTCAAGATCCTTTTTACTAAACCCAACGCCCATAGAGCAGGACTTAATAAAGTTACGCTCTACCTTGCCGGCGATGGTATTCGCTTTTTCGTCGTCGGTATCAAACACCGGAGAGGCAGTTAATAAATAGTTGTCCTTTTGTACCTCCTCCCATTTGCCAATAACACTACTATTGCTATTGTAATGAGAATCCAACATAACGGGATTTTTCTCAAATCGGGATAAACTGATGCCGGACGTAAGAATACGAAACCCATACGAATTGGTTTTACGTTCATCATTAAGTACAAATATTTTCTTACCCTTTCTCATTTTTCTTACACGTTTATTTTGCCTCAAAAAGCTATGCAAAAATGAATAGTATTTTTTACCTAACAAAATAGTTGTAAATCGTATAAACAACTCTTTAAATATGATTTACAACATTGTATGACAAATAAACAAGCCATGTTTACACCATTGTATTTTTCTTGAACTTTGTGGGAAATATTGAAAAATGGCACGAAGGAGTAAGAAAGATACAGAGAGATTGAAACAGTTGGCAGAACACTTGTATTTAGCCGACAGCCAAATAATCATTAAAGCATTAGCCGAAAAAGTAGGCGTAACGGAAAAAACATTGTCTAAATGGGCAAAAGATGGAAAATGGAATGATAAGCGAACTTCATTATTAACGACCAAAAATAACCAATTGTCGTTTTTGTACGGTCAATTGAAAAACCTAAATCAGGCTATTGCAGACCGAAAGGATAATCCTTTTGCAAGTAATAAAGAAGCAGATACAATTATCAAGCTAACGGCAGGTATCAAGAACTTAGAAACCGAAACCAGTTTGGGCGACATCATACAAACGGCAAAAGAGTTTATAGACTATGTAAGCGAGAGCGATTACGAAAAAGCCAAAGAAATAACCAAGCTGTTTGACGGCTTTATCAACTATAAAGCAGTATAATGGCACGTAAAAAGACAGATAAACAATTATTAAGCGATTGGGGGAGTTTTAAAGACAACGTTCTCAAAGGGAGCCCTGTGGACCTAAACGAAACACCGGCCGAGAAAGCGAAACGCATAAAACATTTAGAGGCTAACCGCGAAGAATGGTTTAAATACTATTTCCCAAAATACTATTTATGTGATCCGGCACCCTTTCACATAAAGGCCAGTAATCGTATTATCAATAATCCCGAATGGTATGAGGTTAGGAGTTGGAGTAGAGAGTTAGCCAAAAGTACGCGTACCATGATGGAAGTACTTTTTTTGGTGCTAACGGAATGCAAACACAATGTTTTGTTAGTGTCCAACTCTTATGATAATGCCGAACGCCTTTTGGCTCCTTACAAAAAGGAGTTAGAAAGCAACCAACGCATCATTAACGACTATGGTGTACAAGAAAAGTTAGGTTCTTGGGAAAGTGGCGAATTTACAACCAAAATGGGCGCTTCTTTCAGAGCCTTAGGAAAAGGGCAAAGTCCGCGTGGTACCAAAAACGATGCTGTGCGTCCCGATATTATTCTACTTGATGATATTGATACAGACGAAGAATGCAGAAATCCGGAAAGAATAGACGAAAGCGTAAGGTGGATTGAGAAAGCCCTCATTCCAACACGAAGCATATCAGAACCCTTATTGATATTGGCATGTGGTAATATAATAGCTAAAAAATGTTGTATTACCGAAATGGCTAAAAAAGCCGATAAACACGATATTGTTAATATTAGAGATAAAAACGGCAAAATCACCTGGCCACAGAAAAACAGTGAGGCGCATATCGACCGTGTATTGAGCAAAATAAACTACAACGCAGCCCAGGGTGAATACTTTAACAATCCGGTTAATGAAGGCGATACATTTAAAGAAATTACTTACGATAAATGTCCTCCACTAAGCAGATGTGATACGGTTCTTGTGTATGCCGATCCATCAACATCCAACCGGGATAGAAGCAGTGGATCTGATAAGGCGGTAGGCATTATTGCTCGCAAAGGAGCCAATTATTACTTATACAAATGTTGGTTAGATACCATGAGCAACAGCAGCTTTATTGATGCTTTGTTTGAGGCATACGCTATTTGTAAAGACAAAAAAGTGGATACGCTAAAGGTTTACATCGAGAACAATAGTTTACAAAACCCTTTTTACGAGCAAGTACTGTTGCCTTTAATCCGAAACAAAAGCAAAGACACGGGTATAGCTTTGCCGGTTACACCGGACACCCGAAGAAAAGGCGATAAATACACTCGCATCGAAGGTACACTGGAACCACTTAATCGATTAGGTAATTTGATTTTTAACATAAAGGAAAAAGAAAACCCCAATATGCAAAGAATGGAGGGGCAAATGCTGGGCGTAAGTCCTAAACAAAAGAAGATGGATGGTCCCGATATGTTGGAAGGTGGCGTATGGATATTGCAACGCAGAACATTTAGGGTATCACATAACCATGTAATAGCACCAAGACAAAACCGAAGATTTTAAACATTTATAATATGGCATTTATAACAAAACAAGATTTAGGAACAACGATGTACGGTTATCAAATAGATCAGATAACCGAGGGCGATGATAACATCGTGCATTTAGCCATAGAAGCGGCTATAGACGAAGTGAAAGGATATTTAACAGGCAATAACCGTAAAGAGTGGATAGATGGCCGTATTGTGTATGATGCTGATAGAATATTTTCAGTACAGGGCAACGAGCGTAATGCGCTAATATTGGGTATTACCAAAACCATTGCCAAGTGGTGGTTGGTGGATTTGTGCAATGTCGATATTATATACGAACAAGCCAAAGAGCGGTACGACAGAGTGGTGGAGACTTTAAACAAATTGGCCAAAGGCGATATTACATTAAAAACACTACCTATACTGGACAAAGAAAACGCTCCGGAAGAAAACCAAAACCCTCCTTTCATCTTTGGATCACGTACTAAATTTAATCACGAATATTAAAAGAAAATGGCAAAAAAGAAAAAAAATAAAAACCAAAAACATATAGGAGTTAATGCCAACAGGTTTAAAGCCATGAGCCAAATAGTACCCAAGGCTATGCCGCGTTTACGATCTGATATTGATGTTTGGAAAAAAGCCGAAACCATGGCCACACATCCTGAGAACCCTAAAAAATATATGTTGCATCATCTGTTTAAGGAGATTGAAAAAGATGCTTTGTTAAGCTCGCAAATAAACAACAGAAAACTAAAAGTGTTAGGATCTGAGTTTAGCATCAAAAACGGCGACAAAACAGATGACGAAACTACTGCTTTGTTATCACAAAGTAAATGGTTTAGCGATATTATCGGTTTTATACTGGATAGTATTTATTTTGGCTACACGCTCATAGAGCTTAATATAGTAAACGATAAACCAACGGTAACGTTGATACCTCGCACCAATGTAGTGCCGGAAAAAGGTATCATTTTAAAAGACTACAACGAAGATAAAGGTATCGACTATATCAATGCCAAAGAATATGGTACCTGGTTGTTGAGCTTTGGAAAGGTACAGGATTTGGGATTGCTCAACAAGGCCATCCCACATGTATTGTTCAAAAAATTTGCCTATAGCTGTTGGTCTGAACTTAGCGAAATATACGGCATACCGCCACGGGTAATGAAAACCAACACCCAAGACCCGGCAGCTTTGGCACAAGCTGACAGAATGATGCGAAACTGGGGTGCTGCCGCCTGGGTTATTATAGACGAAACGGAAAGCATAGACTTTGCCAAAGCCGTAAACACCAAGGGTGAAGTATATCAGGAGTTAATGAATTTTGCCAATAACGAGCTTTCTCTTTTGCTAAGTGGTGCGGTTGTAGGGCAAGACACCAAAAATGGTAGCAACGCCAAAGAGCAAAGCTCACAAGATTTATTATTGACCTTGATACAAGCCGATAAAACAATGGTAGAGCGTTATCTTAACGATAAGGTCTTACCTGCATTGGCTAATATTGGTTTAATTCCTGCCGATTTAAAATTTCAGTTCGACCAAGTAGAGAACATTGCGGAACTATGGAACCGCACCAAAGAAATATTACCTTACAAAAATGTGGATGACCAGTGGATAACAGATAAATTTGGCATTAAAGTAACCGGCGACAGAACACAACAAGGCAACAATCAAAGTTTAGGATTGGATTTTTTCGACTAAGCCCCGATAAATACTTCGGGGCATTACATCAGTCCTTGCAACGTCAGTATCTTAACTGTACTTGTGATCATTGTCAATCCGTAGTAGATACAATTCAAGAATTGCATCTACAATCAGAAAACAGCAACAATAAAACAAAATTTAAATCTGTTTTCAATGCAGCTGAAATCGCATTTCAACATCTGTTCAGTAAAAAAAATTACAAGCCGGAACATTTGTTTACAACACCGGAATACAAAGCGCTGATAGAAGAAACTACCAAGGTGTTTAGTGCTGCCATCTCTCATCGGGTATCGGATAGTATGCGCGCTTATTTAGAGCGGGATGCTTTTGTATTTAGCGGACTCAAAACACATGCGCAACTTGCAGAGGCACGCGCTTATCTTAAAGATAGCAAAGGAAATATAACCCCTTATCATCTATTTGAGCAAAAGGTAACACAACTCAATAAAGCTTATAATAAAAACTATTTGGAGGCGGAATATGAGTTTGCGGTACATTCGGCTCAAAGTGTGGAACGTTGGGAAAGCTTTAGCGACGATGAGAATAGATATTATTTGCAATATCGTACGGCAGGCGACAATAAGGTAAGGGAAGAACACCAAAGTCTTAATGAGATAACCTTACCCAAAAGTAACCCGTTTTGGAGCCAATATTACCCGCCCAATGGTTGGCGTTGCAGATGTGTAGCAGTGCAAGTATTGGCAAGGAAAAACACACCTTCTGATAGCGCAGAAGCTATAAAAAAAGGCAAAGTAGCCACTACGCAAATCGGCAAAAACGGCAAAAACAAACTGGAAATGTTCCGCTTTAATCCCGGAAAGCAAAAAAAGTTATTTCCTCCTAAAAACAGCTATACACCTAAACATTGTAATGGCGAAAAACTGAATTTAACCGGGCTAATAGGCTATTCAGACATTATACTTTCATTAGAGAGTGAGCGATGTAAGGCAAAGAAACTGATTGAAGAAAAGGCAAAAGCTATTCAGAAGGAAAAACGAAAAGTCAAAGACAAAGAGCTAAACCAGTGGAGAAAGGAACATATACCGGCAGACACAGGCTTGCTTATAACCGGAAAACAGTTTAAGTACAAAGAAGTTGTAATAAACAGAAAAGGAGTTAAAAATGTGTATTCTCACTTCACAGAAACACACTTAAAAGATCTTGTGAAAGATATAGAACAAATTGCCAAAAAAGGACAATTTAAAAAGGAAGTACCTATTGATCCCAATTCTCACAACTACACCGCAAAAGTAAAGGCCGGATTTGAAAGTTATAGATATTACCTTTCTCAGCATAAAGGATATAACATACGAATAAATACGGCGGTTGTGGACGGAGTAGAAAAAATATATAGTTTAAATATCGTACAAAAATAAAATCGTCTTAACTCCGTTTACCGGCTCATCAAGTCCGGAGTGGATATTAAAACGATTTTACGTTGCAAAGATAACAAATATTTTAACACAGATGAAAAACTTTATAAAAAACATATTGGAAGATATAAAAACAGACCTGGCACAAGAGTTTGATCATAACTTTGAGCGCAAGGCTTTTTTTGATAAAGGCTGGGACAAAAAAACCAAGATACACAACCATAGGGGCTCTTTAATGCAACGTTCCAATAAATTACGCCGTAGTATTAATGCCAAAAGTGACAATAAAAACATTTATTTTACCAGTAATATGCCTTATGCCGAAATACACAACAAGGGTGGAAAAATAAAAGTAACCCCAAAAATGAAACGTTTTTTCTGGGCTAAATTCCGGGAAGCAACAAAGGCACAAAAGTATATGGGTAAAAAGCGAAAATCATATTCCATAAAAAAACGTTCGGAAAGCCTAAATGCTAACATATGGAAAGCGTTAGCCCTAAAAAAGGTAGGTGACACCATTACCATGCCACAACGTCAATTTATCGGCTTTGAGCATCCCGAAGTGCACCACATTATAAAAGAAAATGTGGACCACAATATGAAGGAAATAGACAAACAAATAAAACAACAATTTAAAAAATAAGAAATAATGGATACTATCATTACAAACATTCAAGAGAAATTGCACGCAGAAGTGCCGGAACTTAAATACATAGATGAAGACTGGGGGCAGTTAGACGAGTACGCAGAACGCCCTCCTGTAAAATGGCCGTGTGCTTTGATAGATTTGCCCGACATACAGTTTAGCAACACCGGGGCAAACCGCCGCAAAATACCCATGCACCGACAAGAAGGCAACGGAACTATAAGCATTGATGTGGCCAACCTTAAACTAACCAACAGTTCACACATGGCTCCGGCATATCAAAAAGAGCAAGCCCGTAGTATTTGGAATGTTGTGAAAAAGGTGCATCAGGTATTGCAAGGTTTCAGACCTTCGGAGCATTCGGGCAGTATGATACGTACTTCAATTAATCGATTGAACCGTGAAGATGGGGTTCAAATCTATCGGATAAGTTATCATATTGAGGTATATGACGTATAGCCAATAAAAAAAGCTATCCGGCATTGGCTATATAACCCTCTATCTTTTTAAGTTCGCCCTCAATATCGGTATTTAGAATCTTATAGAGCGTGGCGCGTGAAATAAAAAATTTCGGGTAAATATATTTCTTATGAATAACGGTAATCGGAATCTCAGTACAATCGTATTGGTCAAATTCTTCCATTACCAACCTATATTGTAACAATTTATTGCGTAACCTTCCTAATTCTCTCATTTTCATAAATACAAAGATAAATATTTTTTTTGTGAACAGAAAAGCTTCTAAACAAAAAAAACCGCCATTTACGGCGGTTTTTTATTGTTTTTACGTTAAAATTTCATTCCATTGCTCAAAGGTGGGATCCATATCCTTGAGCAGCAGCACAATGCCATACACCATATTACTGTTGCCAATAAATTGGTCGCTATCATGCTCCGTAAGGGCATCATATAGGGCATCTCTACGCATTTGCAGTTCTTCTGCAGGTGTGTAACTCTTATCATTTTCTATTTCTACAATGATATTGCCTGTTTTTTTATCTATTCGTACCATAACTACGCCTCCAATTTTTTGATTGTTTGCATTGCATCACTTATAAATGCAGGTGAATAAACACTTGTAGCATCATCTTTGCCTTGAATTTTATTGTCTATGGCAACACGGTAGGCTTCTTTTACAATTAGTTCGTTTACATGCTTGCGATTAAGAACCAAGCTAACACTCGGAACTGAATAGCCCGTGTTTTCAGCAATTTTATCGTAATCACCATATATCAAATGGTCTTTTATCCAACTCAAAACATCTTTTTCATCTTCATTGTATGGCAAACGCACAACACCTTTACTGGTTTTTCGTGGTTTGAGCTCATGCAAAAGGGTATTGTTTTCTAATTCGTACCATCGTCGTACTAATTTGGCTCGCACCTCATCATTATACTTTGAAATGATGTATAAACTTTCCATTTTGGTAAGTTCGTAATAAGGCTCTTTTCTTTTCCCCCCATTAGGTAACTCTTTGATTTTGTACATAAACTTAAATTTAAGTTTATGTACTTTTTCCCAAGCTTCTTCTTGTTTTCTGATTGAACTCAACACATTATCGTGTCGTTTTCCTGAAAGTTTAGCAATTTCTAAACTTGTAATTCTTGGCTCATTTTTAGACGGAGCTGGTCTCTTTTTTAACTTATTCATTTTGTATAATTTTTGAACTTGCGGACAAATAAAAAACGGTGTCCACTACCCGTCGTTCAAAGTCTTATACAAAGGCTTAAATATACCATTACAGTATATTTACGGGGCAAACACCGTTATATGTTGAATTACATATCAGGGCATAAAAAAAGCCCATTTATGCAATGCATCGGGCAGGTTTCCTGCCTTTGTATTAAAACTTTGAACATTGCAAATATATGTAATTTAATTTTATCCACAAGCATTTTGGGGTTAAAAATTTATTTTCTTATTCAAAAGGTATTTTTAATTGTTTAACAGAATTTTTATAATGATAATAACTATGTAGGAGCTCTAAATAAAGAGGAGTAACAAAATTTCGACCATAAATCATTTTAAAGTGTTGGGGATGCCTCATTTTTCGTTCTGCTGCTTTTGGATATTTAACATTTCCCAACTTCTTACAAGCGGCATTATAAGGGTATAATATTTCGCCATTGTGCAATATAGCCTCAACACCATATTTATCTGGCAATTGCCTGGCTTCTTTAGTTAGCAGCTCTTTCAATTTTGCATTACAAGCCAAATAAAATTCCGGTGATAAAATGACTTTTGATACAAGTAAAGGACTTTCCATTTATCTGGGCAATAACCTTTTTGATACATATAATTCAGATGTAAAAGTAAATTCAACAAATTATGCA
>PDWI01007196.1_pt1 | contig 13644 bp, 14 predicted proteins | sample 1430891 | NCBI WGS metagenome assembly PDWI01 (sample SAMN01162508, study PRJNA174530) | Oral metagenome, whole genome shotgun sequencing project. | biome: Marine environment; feature: Marine mammal; material: Swab sample of the gingival sulcus; isolation source: swab sample of gingival sulcus...
ATCACCAAAGTGATTTGTCATAGCGCCATAACCCCATGTATTCGCCACACCGGCGACTGTTGCGCTATGTCAGATACGTGCTACGTGGTCTATATTGTTTGTACCCCAAAAAGCTGCAAATTTTCTAAAATAATAAGCTTGTTGAGTATTAAACTTAGCAGAACCCAAAAACATAGTCGCATCAGGACCATTTTCTTCTCTGATTTTAAGCATTTTTTCGCTTATTTCATTGATTGCCTGCTCATAACTTATACGCTTCCACTTGCCATTTTCTTTCTTAAGAGGATACTTAACTCTTTGTTTAGATTTGACCAAGTCGATTTGATCAATTCCCTTACAGCAGTGGCTTCCCGCGCTTATAGGGTGATCTTGTGCCACATCTTGTCTTTTCCAAACACCGTTTTCTACTTCGGCGATTATCCCACACCCTGCAGAGCAAACACTACATATTGTTTTTACTCTTTTTACATCTTTTTTCTTTAACTCTTCTTTTGTCCCTGCCCTTAGCGCTGAGCTTGTACTACAAAGTGTAGCAGCTCCTGCTCCTATAGCTGAAAGCTTTAAAAAAGCTCTCCTATCGACATTTGAAGAGCTTATGCTTTGCTGTTGCATAATTTCTCCTTTAGTATGCTACCTTGTAAAACTTTTCCCACTCAGGTGTGAGTTTATAAAGCACCTCTTTTTTCTTAGACTTGCCTCTAACAACACCACTTGAAAGTGGCTCATCGTCTTTTGCTACAAGCGATGTTGTTGCCGCAACTGCACTAACTCCAACAGCTTTTTTCAAAAAACTTCTTCGCTCTTGCTTTTGCAACTCTTCCATGCTCTACCTCCTTTAAAAAATTAACTCGTATCATTTTAGGCTTACCCTAATCTTTCAACCTTAATAAATAAATCAAATAAAACTGCCACACTTTTATAAAAATCTCCGTTTTCATGGTTATATAGTTTGTATATAAACTCATCAACAAATGGTGACAATATATTTTGAAAAACATTTTTAAATATAGATAAATTATTTGCATTTGCATCTTGCAATAGTGAGCCTAAGAATAAACATATAAATCCTATATGATCCTCGCTCTCTTTAAAGCTATCATCTTTTACAAAACCAGCATCTTTAAGATACTCTATCATTTCAATACGCTTTTTTCCATCATCTCTTTGCTCATCATAAAAAGAAGCACTAGTAGGAATAAAGCTAGTTATCGGACTATAAAACAAATCATTTTGCTCTTCTTTTAGACTCTCAAAGCCTTTTTCTAAAAACTTTTCCATATATTCAATTACTTTTAAAGCCTCATCATTGATGGGACTTTTTTTAAATAAAGCTAGCTTTTGCTTTATGTTTTCATATAGACTATCTTTTTCTAAAAAATTAAAAACTTCACCAAAAAATTGATAATACAGCACTCTAGCTTGAAGTATATCTTTATCCATTTACTGCCTCCATTTGAGCTTTTTGTTGTTCATATACTCTAGCCGACATAAGCTTTGCCTTACAATCAGAGCAACAATAAAGAGCTCTAAGTTTTAACTCATCATCTGCAAGTCTATCTTTAAAAATATTAGCTATCTTGTCCACAGCCTTTTTAGTAGCAAACTCATCTCCACACTCCACACAGGCAAACAACTCATCTTTTGCTAAAACCTGAGGAGTAAAACTTTTTTTCTCAAGGGAAAACTCGCCTCTAGTCACACTTAAGCACTCATCCTCTGCACAGCTAGCTTCACAGTACCCACAGCCCGTACAGACTGAAGCATTAAATAAAAGTGAATTTGTATTTTTATCTATACTTAAAGCACCAGCTCTACAAGCTCCAGCACAACTTAAACATAAAGTACATTTGTCATTTTTTATATTTACCTTTGCATAATTTACAAAAACAGAAGTTTCCATAACTCCAAGGTTATTATCGCCAACTAAAAACTCTATCCTCTTTGCAGTGGCATTACGTTTGTGTATGTTTGAATTAGCTAGATCATAATATGAATTAGGCAGTATAGTTGCTAAACTTAGCGACTCTTTAAGTTCTGCCTCATTGCTTGCTAAATATACAGCCTTTGAGTTAAAACGACGACGATAAATCTCATTTACAAAGTCTGCACATTTCTCTAAAGGTTCAAATATCTTCTTATCATAAAAAACTACGCTTGCCCCGCTTTGTTGAGCCAAGGTTAGAAAATGCCACTCATCAATCATCCTAGAGTCCACAACCAAAGGTATAACTCCATCTTTTAACTCAACTGTTAAATCATCAAGGTCAATCTTACTTGAAATAACAAGAATGATTTTATCTTTTAACATTCTTGAAATATTTAAAAAACTCTCGCGACAAACCGAAGAAAAGTCCATGGAGCCAGTTGGGCAAACACTTACACAAGCTCCGCAACTTATGCAGGTTTCGTGATTTAATGATAAAGTTTTTCCATCTTGCTTAATAGTATCACTTGGACATATTTGGACACATTTTAAACAAACCTCACCTCTTCTTTCGTTATAATCACAGGTTTTTGATGTGTAATTTATGAAGCTTTTATAAGATATTTCGCCATGCTCATTATAGAAATATTCCTCTTTGCTATTAGCATATATTAAAGCCCTAATCTCATACAAAAGACTTATGCTTTTAGCCTTTTGAAGATAATTTTCAGTTGAATTTCTAATATAAAAGTCTATTTCTTTGGCGTATATTTTTGCCTTAATGTCTTTTGAATTTGAAATAAAAAATTCGTCACAGCTCGGTTCACTGATAACCTTAATATCGTCATTTAGCGGTATTTCTTGGATATTTTTAGAATAGTAGGCGTATTGGTAGTTCATAATCAAACCTTATAAATGTTATCTTCACTTTGAAATTGTATAACTATCTGTTTTAAGTTATACTTAAGAAGATACTTTTTGTATTATTCAAATTTTGCCTATTTAAAATATGAAATATGCTAATTTAGGACATTTCATCATAGATAGTTAGTTTAAACTACTATTTATCATAATATAAAATAATGTATTTTTAAAGATTATATTAAATATTTTTGTTGTACAATTTGATGAAAAACTCAAAAAAGGTCAAAAATGATATTAAATATACATGGATTTTCTAGCAATGGACTAAGTAGCAAGTCAAAAACAATAAGAGAAAATTTTGGATTAGATGTAATATCGCCAACATTTAGCAATATTCCTGACCTAGCCTTCGACACAGCCGAACAAATAATAAAAATATTTTTAAACGAAGGTAAGAAAATTGGTCTCATTGGCTCCTCAATGGGTGGCTATATGAGTATATATCTAGCCCACAAATACGAGCTAAAAGCTGTACTTATAAATCCCTCCATCTACCCTTATAGATTTGATAGGTTTACAGGACTTGTTAAGAGTTTTTATGATAGCTCACAATTTGAATGCACAAAAACCCACCTTGAAGAACTAAAAAAATATGACGTAAAAAACATAACAAAACCAGATAATTTTTTACTTCTACTGCAAAAAGGAGACGAACTGTTAGATTACAAAGAAGCGGAAGAGAAGTTTAAAGACTCCAAACTTATCATAGAAGAAAACGGAAGCCATAGATTTGAAAACTTTGAGAGCAAAATACCACATATCAAAAAGTTTTTAAACTAAGTCCCCCCTATTTTTTTATCTACATACGTCTATAACAGACTCTTGATTTGGGTATAGGTATATTTCAACCCTTCTATTTAGTGCCATATTTTCTCTGTTAGTATTTGGTGCAACAGGATTGTCATATGAGCATCCTCTTGAAAAAACTTGATTGTTTATACCTGAAGAATATACAGTATTTGCAACATTTGTAGCTCTTCTATCTGAAAGATTTTTATTATACTCATAACTTCCTCTGTTGTCTGTAAAACCAACAACTTGAACTAAAGTTTGAGGATATTTTCTTAACACTGAGCCAACCTTGCGTATCTTAGCCTGAGCCGATGGAGTAGGAACTGAAGAATCAGTTGCAAACATCATGCGGTCTCTAAACATTATCTTTACATATCTGTCTGTATTTGAAACTATAAGGTCTTGATTTGGGTCAAGTACTGCATTTGGGTCATTATTTACACCGGTATTTAAACTTTGAGCAACCTCTTTAGCTTGCTTATTGATGTTATAACCTACAACACCACCTATAGCACCGCCAACAACAGCTCCTATAGCTCTATTTCTACTTTTGCTTCCACCGCCTACATTGTTGCCTATAACAGCACCAGCTATAGCGCCTACAGCAGTTCCTATCATGGCTCCTTTAGCACCAGGAGATGGCTGTTGTCCTTCGGTACAACCAACAAATAAACCAGCAACTAAGGTTGCGATTAGAATAGACTTTATATTTTTCATATAATTCCTTTATAAATATTTTATCATGCATATTAGCATAATAAAGTGAATGAAAAGTGAAACATAGCTACTCTAAACTCAAAAATCTCCTAAGTTTTCTTTTAAAATTTTCTTCTGGGATATAAGTATCATCAAAATCCTCACTCCATCTCTCATTTTTATCCCAAAAATCATTAGCAAATTTTGCATCAAAATTTTGTATATGAGGTATAAATCTTATCTTTTCACTCATTTTAATATCTTTAAAATACAAAAGCAAATCATCTAAATCTTTTTGACTGTAAATATTTACCACAAAATAGTTTCTATTTTTAAACCTAATAAAAAGATTTTTTCTTATAAGGGATAAGGGCTGATTTGTCTTTTTAAGAGTATAAATCCTGAAAGGCAAAGCCAAAAAAAGATAATCTAGCAAAAACTTTAAAAACAAAAAAATTTCTCCAATCTCTATACTAGACCACCTTTTAGTTAGTGACTTTTTATATGATAGACTAAAGTTTAACCTGCCATAACTCCTATCAAGCTCAGTTATGTAACAAAATCCAATCTCTTCTATCTTATCTTTAGGTGCAATTTTCTTAACACATGCCAAATCCCCTTCATCAAAAGCATCTCCTTTGATACAAATCCTATCTGTTTTGCAAAAATACTCTATGTTTGAGTTTGTAAACTTAAACATCATCTTTTCATTATTATCTTTTATACGTAAAATATTTTTAAAAGTCCAATATAGTATAATGCATAGAAAAATCACAACACCAACAAGAAAAAATTTAGGATTTCTAAAATACTCGTAAAAATATATACTAAGCAAGATTAAAAATATAAAAAGCATATTTCCAAAATGAGTACTATAGTCTCTTATGACAATAGGGTCTTTATCATAATCTCTCAAAACAAGTCCTAAAACTCATTTTTTTGCATACTTTTGAACCATTTTGTAGGCTTCATTTATCTTTTGTAACTTACTTGTTGCCTCTTGTATACTCTTTGCATCCAAGCCCTCAGATGCAAGTATATCTGGATGATATTTTCTCACTAAGGCTCTGTATTTTTTCTTTATAGTCCCCATATCATCTTCTTTTTTAACTCCTAAAAGCTCATAAGCATCATCTAAATCCATACTTTTTTGGGTATTTTTTTGATTAAATCTAGAGTCTTTAAACCTAGCAAGAACCTTTTCAAAATCATCTATCTCAAAAGCCTCAGCAATAACATATAAAATCTCTGCTTCACTCCTAGAAAACTCTCCGTCTATAAAGGCAAGATTTAGCAAATACTCTAAAACAAAAAGACGGTTTTGATAGTTTTGCTGATTAAATTCAAAATATTTTCTTGCTAACTGGCTTACATTGTAAAGATTGTTTTTCTCTTTTTTATACACCTCTTTAAGCTCATTTCTAGCTAAAGAACTATTTGGATATTGCTTTGAAAGGTCATTTAGTGTATTTTTTATAAGTTCAGCTTCTAGCTCGCTAACCCGTCCATCTACCTTAGCAACTTTTGCCATAAGTGCTATAATGATACCAGCTTCTGTATCTGCAATATCTTCATAAAAATCATCACGTATAAAAATATCATCGGGGTTTGACTTCTTATTTAATATATAAGAAGCTATAAAAAACACAAGTGCTACATAGGGTAAAAATATCACAAAGCCCACAGATAAGATAACCCTTGCAAATATATTTTTTATATACTTGTTCAAGTAGATGGTGTTTTTGTATGCCACAAATAAAGAGAGCAAAAAGAGGATAAATGATAACATTATTTAAGCTTTATAGTGGCTTTGTTTTTCTCTGCTTTCAAAACCTCCACTTCAACTCCATCTTCTAGCTTTTTAAACTCAGTTCCTACTTCCCACATGGTTCCTTTAAACTCAACCATGCCGTGCTTCATAATGCCAACTCCAGCCTCATTTAAAAAGTCATCTTTTATCTCTTTTTCGTTTTTAGATAAAAAGTTTTTAAGTCTTTGTTTAAGCGCAACTAAAAGCACAAAAGCTATCAAAGAGGCTAGTGCCACTTGATGCAATCCGTTGGCAAAGGGGTAAAAAAATTCCACCGCTGAAACCACACAAAAACCTATACCAAACCAAAGTATATAAAATGACCCAAGGGCCATCTCAAGTCCTACTAGAACCAAGCCTATACCCAAAAGTGCATAGGCTGAAAATGGTGCAAACTCTATCATGACTTAGCTTTGCCCATCATATCTTTTAAAACCGATAATGAACCTATGAGTTCTGTCACCTCATAAGGCACTACCACCTTATCGCTACTTTGGTTTTTAGCTAACTCATTAAAAGCTTTAATCCTATCTTTTGCAAGCAAAAACTCAGCGGCTGCTGGGTTAGCTCCCATAGCCATATTTATCACTTCCATAGCATTTTTTTCACCCTCGGCTGTAATCTCCTGCTCATACTTTTTAGCATCAGCCATACGCTCAATCGCCTCAGCCTCAAGTACTTTTTCTTGCTTTAAAGCCTCAGCTCGTCTTATAAGAGCCTCTTTTTCCGCTTGAGCTTTTAGCTCAATAGCTCTTTTTTCCCGCTCAGCTTTCATTTGCATATTCATAGCTTCTTCTATGGTTGCTGGAACTGAAATCTCAGATATTTCAACTCTCATTATTTTAATACCCCAGTTATTTGCCGCAACACCTATGTCATTTTGAAGCTTAGCATTTAGTCTATCTCTTGACGAAAGCGTCTCATCAAGAGCCATTCCGCCTATCTCACCTCGTAAAGTGGTCATAGCAAGATTTGTTATGGCATTTTCATAGTTTATGACATTATAAGTAGCATCTCTTGCGTCTTCTACCTTTATATAAACTATTCCATCTACTGCTATATTTACATTATCTTTTGTTATAACAGATTGGCTTGGGATGTCGATTAGTCCCTCTCTTACTGTAAGTTTAGCTCTCACTTGGTCAAACACAGGTACTATGATGTGAAAACCACCATTTAACGTACGATTAAACTTACCTAGCCTCTCTATAACATAAACATCAGATTGAGAAACAACCTTAACTCCCATAGCTATAAAAACAAATAGCACAAATATAATGGCTAAAAATGAAATCGAAACAGCTTCCATCTACTATCCTTTAAAATTTTTAACTCCATTTTACAACACAAAGACTTAAAATATTCACTAAATATATATATTTCATATACCATATACTTCCATCTACTCATTTTTTTATCCATTTAAACTTTTTTAAAGTATTTAAAGAGTATAATTTCATTCTTTTTTAAAAAGGTCGGGTTCTTAGCTCAGTTGGTTAGAGCTCTCGGCTCATAACCGAGCGGTCGTAGGTTCGAATCCTACAGAACCCACCATTTTTTATTTTTTTCAACTCTAAAACTACATTAAAAACACAAATCTTCTTTTTTATTTTACATTAAAAACAATTTTTTCTTTCATTTAACAAGTTTGTAATCTTTTTTTTACTAAAATATCGCAAAAAATATACTAAGGTAATATCTTGGAAGAAATTGAACACTCAATCACCCAATGCAATAGCTTAGATGAGCTAGAAAAGATACGTGTATCGGTATTTGGCAAAAAAGGGCATTTTGCCGCACAGTTTGCCAAATTAAAAGAGCTAAACAATGAAGAGAAAAAAAAGTTTGCTGCTTCTTTAAATAAACAAAAAGAGAAATTACAAGAACTCATAAACGAAACTAAGATAGAGCTAGAAGAAAAAAGCTTTGAAGACGAGATGAAAAAAGACGCCATAGACATAGGACTACTCAACTCAAAAAGTGGCAAAGGTGCACTTCATCCTGTTATGAGTACTATGGATAAAATCATAGAGTATTTTGTTTCCATGAACTTTTCTATCGAAGAAGGCGGACTAGTTGAAGATGACTTCCATAACTTTGAAGCACTAAACTTGCCAAAGTACCATCCTGCAAGAGATATGCAAGATACCTTTTACTTTAACGATGCAAAGCTTCTTAGAACTCACACATCACCTGTGCAAATACGAACCATGAAATCTCAAAAACCCCCTATTCGCATGATAGCACCAGGTACTGTTTTTAGAAGAGACTTTGATTTAACCCATACCCCAATGTTTCATCAAATAGAAGGTCTTGTAGTAGATGGAGACGAAAAAGTCTCCTTTGCCAACCTGAAATACATACTAGAAGATTTTTTAAAATACATGTTTGGAGATGTAAAAGTTAGATTTAGACCTAGCTTTTTCCCTTTCACGGAGCCTAGCACAGAAGTTGATATAAGTTGTATCTTTTGTAAACAAGATGGTTGTAGAGTATGCTCTCACACAGGCTGGATAGAAGTTTTAGGATGCGGAGTTGTGCATGAAAATGTTTTTAAAGCAGTAGGCTATGAAAATGTAAGTGGATGGGCATTTGGACTTGGGGTTGAAAGAATAGCTATGTTACTTCATCAAGTACCAGATTTAAGGTCACTATTTGAAGGAGATTTAAGATTATTGGAGCAGTTTAGATGATAGTTACAAAAAATTGGCTAAATGACTGGATAGACCTAGGCAAAATAAGCACACAAGATATATGTAAAACTTTAAATTCCATAGGCTTAGAGGTTGATAGCGTAGATGAAATACGCATACCTAAAGGCGTAATAGTTGGATATGTAAAAGAGAAAGAAGCTCACCCTGACGCACAGAAGCTAAGTGTTTGTCAAGTGGATATTGGCAACAAAACCGAACAGATAGTATGCGGTGCAAAAAATGTAGCCAAAGGTCAGTACATAGCTCTTGCGACAGTAGGAACAGTTTTACCAGATGGCTTAAAGATAAAACCTGCAAAGCTAAGAGGCATTGAATCAAATGGTATGATATGTTCCTCATCAGAGTTAGGGCTACCTAAACTAAATGAGGGCATTATGGTTTTAGATGAAAGCATAGGAAAGCTCAAAGTAGGTAAAGAATTAAGCGAGTATAAACTTTTAAATGATGACATTATTGAGATAGAACTTACTGCCAATAGAGGTGACTGCTTAAGTATTCATGGGGTTGCAAGAGATTTAGGTGTTGCATTTGATAAAAACATAAAAAAGATAAATACTCCAGAAGAGGATGAAAAACTTTTAGGTATAGGTAGAGTTCTTTCTTTACAAGCCGAAGAAAACCTACACAGCTCTTTTGTTTATAAAGCCTTAGAATACAAAAAAGCAAAAGAAAATCTACTCATGGAGCTTAGATTAAAAATTGCTAACCTAGAGTATTCGACCCCACTTGAGAGAATCATAAACTATGCCACTTACTCAACTGGTGTTTTGATACGAACTTACAACTTAGAGTGTTTCAAAAAAGGAAAACAAAATCACGTTGTGGTAAAAAAAGATGAAAATGGATTTGAGTGTGTATTTGGCAATGATAAATGCATATCTAAAATTGGCTTTAACCAAGAAAAAGTATGCGAATTAGACGAACAGAAAAATCAATTTGTCATAGAAGCTAGCTATATACCGCCAAATATCATCTCACAACTTGGCATGGAAAACAAAAAGCAAAATAGAGATTTTCATTACTACAACTCTTCAAGAGGTAGTGAGCCTGATTTAAGATTTGGACTTGAGTATTTAAGTTTTCTTTTCTCAAAAGAGGAAAACGTAAACCTTTATGGTGGAGAACAAAGCCTCATAAGAGAGATTGAGCCAAAAGTTATAAACATACAAATAAAAAGCATAGAAAAAATCATAGGTCAACATATAGAAAGAAATCTTATTGTAAACACCTTAAAAGCTTTAGGCTTTGAGGTAAATGTAAAAGCAGAGCAAGACCTTATGAGCGTAAAAGTGCCAGCTTACAGACACGATGTAGCTCAAAAACAAGATATATGCGAAGAGATAGTTAGAATGGTGGGTATAGACAATATTGCCTCAAAACCCTATGTTTTTGCAGAAAAACTAAGAACAAACGAAGCTTTAGAAAACTTTAAAAAACGCTACAGCCTAAGGGTTAAAAGCGCAGCAGCTGGTTTTTTTGAGAGTGTTCATTATGTATTTGATGATAGTGAGAAAATGGCTAAATGGGGCTTTAAAGATATAGCTGCAAAGTCAAAACGTCTTGCAAACCCTATAACAAAAGAGTTAAATACTTTAAGGGCAACTCTTGCTCTCCATCTACTCCAAGCTGTAAGTTTAAATACAAAAAATAACAAAAAAAAGATTGCCCTTTTTGAAATAGGCAAAGTTTTTAACCAAAAACGCGAAGAAAGCACAAAAATATCTTGGATTTTTAGTGGCGAAACAGATGAGGCACATATCTTCAACCACGGCAAACCAGAGATAATAAATCTAAAATATTTTGCTAAAACCATAAGTCAAATACTTGGAGATATAGAGCTAAGAAAAGGGGAGTCAAAATATAAACTCTACAATCCCTATGAATACGCAGATATTTTCATAGATGGAGTTTGTGTGGGCTTTTTAGCAAAAATTAATGCAAAAGCTCAAAAAGAGTTTGGTATCATGCCAACGTATATATGTGAAGTTGACTTCCACGCCTTACCAAACGATAAAAAAACCGCAAAAGCCTATGCAAAGTTTCCTACCTCTTCAAGAGATTTAAGCTTGCTAGCTCCAAAAAATCTCGAATACAAAGAGATAAAAAAGTGTATAGAAAAACTAAACTTGCAAAAACTAGTAAACTTTTATCCTATAGATAGATTTGAAAGCAAAGAGTTAGGGGACAATGTAAGTCTTAGCATAAGCTTTGTTTTTCAAGATGAAAATAAAACCTTAGAAGATGAAGAAGTAAATGCTATGATAGATAAAATAGTATCTACTCTTGATGAAAATATTGGCATAAAACTAAGATGACATATATTAAAAAAATAAAATCTAGCTTCAATGCCCTTATAGATGATATCGCACCAGATAAATCTATCTCCCATAGGGCAGTATTGTTTTCTTTGTTAAGCGATAAAACAAGTAAGATAGAAAACTTTTTAAAAGCTGAAGATACATTAAATACACTAAAGATTGCCAAAAAATTAGGGGCAAAAGCAAGATTTAAAGATAACATCTTATACATAAAGCCTCCAAAGAAAATAAAAGAGCCAAAAGATGTGCTAAACTGTGGTAACTCAGGAACAGCCATGAGATTACTTATGGGATTTTTAGCCTTCCAAAAAGGCTCTTATGTTCTACATGGAGACAAATATCTAGCAAATAGACCCATGAAAAGAGTAGCATACCCACTTAAGCAAATAGGGGCTAGAGTAGATGGACGAGAAAATGCAAACCTTAGTCCCATACACATAAGAGGTAAAAAACTAAAATCATTTAACTATGAAAGTCCGGTCGCATCAGCTCAGGTAAAAAGCGCTATGATATTAGCCGGTCTTAAGCTTAAGAAAAAAAGCACTCTTAGAGAGCCATTTTTAAGTAGAGACCACAGCGAAAACATGCTAAATGGCATGGGTGCAAAGATACAAGCAAGCAAAGAGAAGATAACTATAAATCCACTTAAAAAGCCTCTAAATCCACTAAATATAAGCATACCAGCCGATCCATCTAGTGGCTTTTTCTTCGCAGTTTTAGTGGCTTTAGTGCCAAATTCTAGTATAGTGCTTAAAAATATGCTTTTAAACAAAACACGTATAGAAGCCTATGAGGTTTTAAGAAAAATGGGCTTAGATATAAGCTACAAACTACATGATGAAAAATATGAAAAAATTGGAGATATAAGCATAAAACACGCTCCACTAAAAGCCATAAAAATTGATAAAAACATACCTTGGCTAATCGACGAAATACCAGCTCTTGCCATAGCATTTAGTATAGCAAAAGGCACAAGTGAAGTAAGAAATGCAAAAGAGCTAAGGGTAAAAGAAAGTGATAGGATAAACTCCGTAGTCTCAAACCTAAAAAAATGTGGCATACAGACCCAAGAGTTTGAAGATGGCTTTAGCATAAAGGGCGGAGAGATTAAAAGTGCAAAAATACAAAGCTATGGAGACCACAGAATAGCCATGAGTTTTATCATAGCTGGTCTTAAAAGCTCTATGAGCATTGATGACATAGAGTGCATAAAAACCTCTTTTCCTAACTTTTTTGATATTATTGAAAAGATAAAATCATCATGCAAATAACACTAGCCAAAAAATACGGTTTTTGCTTTGGGGTTAAAAGAGCTATCAAGATAGCTGAAAAATCTCAAAATGCCTCTACCACAGGACCTCTAATACACAATAACGAAGAGATAAAAAGATTAAAAGAAAATTTTAACGTAAATACCCTTCAAGACATAAGCACTATACAAGCCAATCAAAAAGCTATAATACGAACCCACGGTATCACAAAAGAGGACTTTTTGGATTTAAAAAAACGAAATGTTGACCTAGTAGATGCCACTTGCCCCTATGTTACAAAACCTCAAAAGATTTGTGAAAATATGAGCAAAGAGGGGTATGATATAGTTATATTTGGAGATGAAAACCACCCTGAAGTAAAGGGAGTAAAAAGCTATGCAGAAGGCAATGTTTTTGTTATTTTAAGCACTGATGAGCTAAAAAAACTAAGCATAGGTCAAAAAGTTGCAGTGGTTTCTCAAACCACAAAAAAAGTTGATGAATTTTTACGTATAGTGGAATATTTAGTAAGAAATCACAGAGAAGTTAGAGTTTTCAACACCATCTGTAATGCCACTTTTGAAAACCAAGAAGCAGCTAAAGAATTAGCAAAAAATTCAGATGTCATGATAATTGTCGGCGGAAAAAACTCATCAAATACTAAACAATTGCTCATAATAGCAAAAGAATTTTGCAAAAATTCTTATCTTATCGAAAACGAGAAAGAGCTCGATATTTCGTGGTTTGAGGGCAAAAAATTTTGCGGAGTTACAGCTGGAGCTAGCACTCCTGATTGGATAATTGAAAAAATTATAGCAAAAATAAGGAAATTTAAAGTATAATATAGGGTTTTATATTTTTTTGCAAAAAAATTATTTTTAAATAATAACAAAACTACACAAAAAGGACCACAATGGCTGAGGTGAACAAGCAAGTTCAAAATGACTTAGTAGATGACATCGAAGAGATGGATTTTGCTACAATGTTAGAAGAATCTTTTAAAGATACCGAAAAAGATTCATTGGTTGAGGGTATCATAGTTGAAATCAAAGACGACGCTGCTTTGGTTGATGTTGGCAAGAAGTCAGAGGGAAGACTCAATATTTCAGAGATTACTGACCACGACGGAAACCTTCTTTATAAAAAAGGTGATAGCATTAAAGTACTTATCACAGGATACAGAAATGAAAGACCAAGCGTTTCATACAAAAAGGCT
>PDWI01007197.1_pt1 | contig 13643 bp, 10 predicted proteins | sample 1430891 | NCBI WGS metagenome assembly PDWI01 (sample SAMN01162508, study PRJNA174530) | Oral metagenome, whole genome shotgun sequencing project. | biome: Marine environment; feature: Marine mammal; material: Swab sample of the gingival sulcus; isolation source: swab sample of gingival sulcus...
ATTTAGCCGTTGATTATAAAAGAAGGTTGATTGGCGCACTACGTCAAAAATACGCTCCTATTAATGCGGAGCTTAACATTAGAAACTATCCGTCAATGTATATTGAAGATTATAAGCAAAATTCCTTATTTACTTTACCTGCTGCTATTGATGGTGTGGAATTTGATAATGGTAAATACGGCATGGCGGCGATAGAATTTGATGATCCTGATGCTGTTTTAAATACTGTTGATACAAGCATAACGCCTAGTTCAACGTCATATTGGACAAAAGAGGCGCATATTAAGGGAGAACCAACGAAAAAAGTAAAAGTCAGGATTAGAATTGTGGATTAAAACTCCATGAATAAACATAAAAATAGGATGTGGTTTATGCTTAAGAGAAAGAAAAAAAACAAGGATATGATTTCCATCGAACTCGGTTCTTATTATGTTAAATTTGTTTTAGGAAAATATAATAACGGGAGACTGAATGTCAACAAAATGTTGAAAGTACCTTTGGATAAAAATGTTTATGCCAACGGAACTATCGTTGATGATATGGCATTTAGAATGGCTGTTGATTCTGGGATTAAGCAACTGAACACTAATGTTAAAGATGTGATTTTAGCCTTGGAAAGCAGCGAGATTTTAAAAAGGGAAATACAAATTCCTAAAGTAGAAGATGCGGATATTAGAGGGTTGATCAACTTTGAAGTTAGTCAATATTTACCGATAGAAATTTCCGATTATGTCATTCAATATCAAATACTATCGAGCGAAGTGGTCGATGAAAAGGAAAAATTGAACGCTTTAGTTGTCGCGATGCCGCGATCTATGGTTATTTATTACTTTGAGCTCTTAAGTGACTTAAAATTAAATCCTCTTGCTATGGAGTTGTCTGGGAATAGCATTATTAAAATGCTTAGACATACGAGCGAAACGACACTTTTAGGTAATACGACGGCAATTGTTGATCTTGGCTACACCAGTGCTGATGTTATCATTTTAGAAAATGGTATTAATAAGCTCAGCCGTTATGTGCAAGTTGGTTTTTCTGAGACAGAAGAGTATATCACGAGGAATTATGCGCTTAACTTAGAGCAGGCGCGTGAATTGATGACGCATTACCAAGATGTCGGCATTAAACAGCTTGTTGCGGCAAAAAATGCCTATCAAAAACTAGTAGATAATGGTGAACATCAGCATGTTTCTACTGATGAGCTCAATCAATCTGCTGATGAGAAAATGGCAATTATTAACGAAATGCTGGAACAGCATGACGAGATTTTATCTGAATTAGAAAAAGTCTTTAAATATTTTACAACGAAAGAGCGCGGTCGTCAGTTGGATAAAATTGTTCTGTTGGGCGGGCATGCTAGGATTAAAGATTTTTCAAATACTATCAGTGAAAATTTAGGAATAGAAACCATTGTTTTAGATAACACGCGCCTACGCAATATCAATTTCACTTGTTCAATAGATGATGTTGAAATGTATATTGCGGCTATTGGTGGTTTGATTAGGTAGGAGGAAAAATGGAAAATTATAACTTTTTTGAACCTTATATTGAGCCGCCTGAGAAGTTTAACTATGAGAGGGTTATTTGGATTACTATTATTGCCATTTTAGTAGTTGCCATGGCAGTGTTATTTGTAACGCAGTATTATAAAATTAAGGGCTTAGAGAATGAGATTACTGCTCTAGATGAGCAAATAAATTCGCCTATTTTGCAAAAGGCTTTGCTTGAAGTTGACCAAGTCGAAGCACAGATGCTTGAGCTTGAGGGTACATATACGGAACTGATGATGCTCGATCAAGTAGCAGCTAATCACCTTTCTTTTGACTATAATATTTTTAAAGAACTTAATGCTTGGGTGCCTGAAAATGCTTTTCTTATTAATTTGAACTATATAAATAAAGCGCTTTATTTTGATGGTTATGGTGATAGTGTCGATACTGTCGCTTTATTTCAGCATCAATTGTCTGCTAACGATAGTTTTTATAATGTTAATCTTGATTCGGTTTCAAAAGAAAACGATAATTATTCTTTTTCTATGGCAATGGGGGTTTCACCTATGGCTAAAATAGATAGAATGGCGGAATTAGAATCAGAATTATTGACCAATACTCAAGAAGAGAGTGAAGGACAAACAGAAAGTCAGACGTCAGAGGAGGTAGAAGTTGAAGCTGAAAATGCCGAAACTCAGTCTAAGTCTGAGTAAAAATGAAAAAAGATTGCTAGGGATATTGTTCGTTTGTTTGTTTGTTGCAGGTTATTATTATTATATTTATAATGGGCAAGCAGAGAAAGTTCAGCAGCTAGAAACCATGTTAAATGAGAAAACCATAGAATATGATAATCTTCTTGTACGTGCTAAAGAACGTTTTAAATACGAAAAAGCAATAGAGGATTATAATGCGGCGATTAAAATACTTGCGCCTAAATTTTATGGTGATTTAAGCCAAGAGAAATTCATGTTAATTACGCACGATTTGGCGAGTGAGTCTGAATTAGATGTCAGTAATTATACTTTTTCTTATGATGAGAGTACGCTCGGCGATTATCTTTCGCTTATGACTAATGGCGGTAATATGTCAGAAGAACAGCGTTCAGAAATGACAGCAGGCTTAAATGTAAGCCAAGATTTCTTTCTCGATACGGTTAAAAATCGAACAGTAAATTTGAATTTTACTGGTGATTATGAAAAATTGCGTAATTTTTTGATGAGATTAAATGAAGAAGATAAGTACATATATATAGACAATATTAATTTAACCGCTGATGAAAATCAACAATTAAATGGCAGCATGAGTTTGCAGGTCTTTAATATTCCATCGCTTGATGAAACGATTAGTGACTACTATGCCAATAATTATTTTACGCAGGCATCGACGCGTGAAGTTTATGAAAATATCTTTGAACCTTATCAATATTATAAAGAAGTGACAGCAAAAGAACGCGCTAAAAAGCTTAACACTAGTACCAGCACTAGTGTTAGCGTTGCTGATAGTGGCGTGCCACCTGTACCGTCTTATATTGGTGTTCCTTCATTTGAACAAAAAACAAAAGAAATGGAAGCCGCTTCTAAATTTACAGTATTAACTTCTTTTGACCAACTAGATTGTTACTTTGTACCAAATAGTACAGAGATTGAAGGTAGCGTTGCTAAATCTGCTGCTAGTGAGGATGGCAGAGCATTGCGTTTGAGTTATCAATTTGTTGATTTTAATAGACAAAATGAAGCAAGTGTTGTCTTTAGAGAAAAGACGATTATGCAGGATATGCCAGTTAGCAGTCTCGGTATAGAAGTTAATTCTGAAATTATAAACAATAATCTCTTAAAAGCAACGCTTGTTGCTGCTGATGGTAAAAATTATGATATTGAGTTTGTCGGTGAGATGACAGAGGGTTGGACTAAATTCGTTGCTGATATTCCAGCGGACATTAAATATCCATTTATGGTACGAAGGATTTACCTTCAATCAGTAGATAAACAGCAAAAACTCGAAGGTAGTATTTTGTTTGATAATCTTAGCGCAATAGAGTAGGGGAGGTACTTTTGTTGAAAAAAAAGAATGGTATTTTATTATTGAGCGTGATAACACTTTTGTTGGTTACTATGCCAGCAGAAGCTGGTGTATTGGATAAAACTGAAACTAGCACCACGACTACTTCAACACAGCAAACTGTGACGATAAATAAAGAGAAAGAAGACAATCGTTCTCGTGGCGAAAAAAAAGGCGATGCTATGGGTGCTATTGATGGAGAGCAAGCGGCGATGTCTGACTACGATAGAGGTCAAAAAAGCGATGCGGAAGCAAGATTACCAACTCGTAAAGTTTTGATTGAAAAATACGAATTGAAACGCCATAGTTCAGAATTCAGAAGTGAGTTTTTACGCGCTTATAGAAAAAGCTTTTTAAGTCAATATAAGGATACTTTTTCCAACTTGGCAATAGATATTATTAAAGAGAGTAAGGAAGTTATATGGAAAAGCGGTAAAGAATTAGGTTCAGCTGAGGGCGCGGTAGCAGCTTTTTATGATTTAATGAATAATTATAAGAGCGATTGGATGAAAGCCTATGATGCTTTTATAAAAGAAAAACCTTTATTGGAACGGTATAAATTAGAGCGTTTTTGCCCTGATAACATGACGGTATTTAATAATGCTTTTCGCACTGCTTATAGAGAAAGCTATGTTGATACATATTTAAACTTTATGGCAGAAGAAGCGAGAAATGGAACAAATATGCATACAGTATCTTATTTTGAAGATACTACAATTTATGACAGTATTTATGGTAATGTTGATAAAGCTGATGTAAACATTAAAGTTAGTACTACGGCATCCTTAGTATTTAAACAGGGAACGGTTTATCAGGATAGTATGGTTGGACTGACTCGTAATGAAAACTTACATGCGACAAGCGATGTATATAATAGTACTGCTTCTGGTCTTTATCAGATTTTTGTTAAAGATAAAAAAGGTTATGTAAAACTCTATAAACCAATTACTCTCAATTTTATTTATGGTGGACATCCAAATATTGGGATTTATAAGTGGGATACAAAGCGTTGGCTTTATCAGCCGACGAAGCTTGAAGAAGAGGGTGGGATTTCCACTGAAATTCCCGCTGGTGAGTTCAGAGGCGGAAAGTACGCTATCTTTATTGATGAGGATTTAGAAGTACCTAAAGATATATATTATAATTGGGCATTTGATGATATTTATCTTAGTTTAAGACGTGAATTTATTATGCAGGGAGAGGATTTCCGACCAAATGAGCCGATGACGCGTAATGAGCTCGCTACGATTTTATATCGTATGCTTTATTTCAGACGCGATTCTGCTCAGTATTATGGCGTTATTGTCGACAGACAAAATCGCTATTTAGACCAAACTGTACTTGATTTTGTCTTGGGGCATAAGTATATGACTGTCGATAGCAACTATATGTTTAATCCCGATGCTTTTGTCACCTATGACCAATTTATTAAGATAGTCGATGCGGCAGATAATGAGGATTTCCCATTTGATTTTGATAAAATAGTCAACCAAATGTACTACGATGACTTGCACTTGCCAGCCTATTCTAGTGGTAGCGATAATTATATTTCGCGTGCTGAAGTTATCTACACATTAAATAAGGTTTTGAATTAATGAATACTATGATAACTATCATTTATGCATTACTTGCTTTTGTACTTAATCTTTATTTGTTAAAGCGAGTAGCAACAGAGGAAAAATTGACATTAAAAAAGCGCCAGTATATTATACTGGCGTGTCTTTATATTTTAGTTACTCTAGAATTTTTGCCTATGGCAAAGGTGATGTCTTATTCTGTGTCATTGCTTACGCAAGGTGTGTTAATGATGAGTCTAATTACCGCTAGCGTTGACTTTTTTAGTTACTATATTTATGATGCGGTCTTATTAGGCTTTAGCCTTGTTCATTTAGGTCTTAGTTTTTTTGAATTTGGTATAGATGGTTTAAAACATTCAGTTATAGGACTATTAGTGGGCTTGGCGTTTTACGGCTTGATTTACTTTTTAGCTAAGCTTTATTATAAGCGCGAAGCCTTTGGCTTTGGTGATGTCTTGTTTTTAGGTGCCATTGGTGTAGTTTTAGGTGGATGGTGGACATTTATTGTCGGTGTTATGTCTTTTTATTTGGCATTAATTTTAATTATCGTCAATAAATTAGCCAAGCGCGAAACAGGTCTCAAATCAGAACTTCCCTTTGGACCAGCGATTGGCTTGGCTGTTTATTTTTTTGTCTTACATCAAAATTGGGTATTCGCCCTTTATGATGGTTTTCAAAAATTAGTTGGCAATTAAAAATTAATTTTTCCCACAACACTTTTTATACTTTTTCCCACTACCACATGGGCAAGGGTCATTACGACCAATTTTTTCTTCTTTGATGATAGTTTTAGAGCGCATATAATCTTTACGGATTTGTTTGCGCTTTTCTTCGTCAAAAATATCTTGCCATTCTTCCAATTCATATAACCACGACGCTTTTGCGGCATGCATATTGAAGAGTAATTTTTCAAAATCGATTTCCGCATTGATTTCGCTCTCTGCTGCTAATTCCTCTAAGTCTATTTCACTTTTCAAACTGCTATTGATGCCGTCTAAAAAGCCAACGTATTCTATATCACTCATGTCGTTTTCTTTGGCTAAACTAGCGATAGTGCCAGTAATATTCGCGTTTTTCGCCGCTAGAATTCGCTGATAATTGTCCTTTTCCTTCGCAAAATACTTCTTCCAGTAGGCATCGTATTCACTTTGCACAGTAAACTCAGTACCCGCTTCTTGCCATTGTTCATATAAACTCATTGCTTGTCCTTTCTTATTATTAATAGTTAATATTTAGTTTAATTACATTTTTATATAATCCTGTAATGATTGTCAGCGACGCTAGTGCGCGGTGTCGCTTTATTTTTCACGTAGAGCGTTCTGCTTTAGCAGGTTCTCCTAGTGAAAAATAAAGCAGAACGATTCAGCACAAGGAGCGTTTCAATCATTAAATCATCACTTGAATACACATATAAAATTTTATATAATATATCATACCATATTTTACATTAATTGTGAATATATTATTTTCTTTAGGGTATAATCCCACCATACACGGGGGCGGATGGGTTCTGGTGTGCCCTCTGGTCTTCAAAACCAGTATGAGGCGTTAAGAGCGTCTTGGGTAAGTTCGATTCTTACACGTCCCCGCCAATTAGTGAGGTGATAATTTGAAAAAACTTGGTGTCATCTTAATGATAGTCGGCGTTTTAATCGCGGGCTTTCCTTTTGCAAAAAATTATTATCAGCAATATCACAATCAAAAATTAGTTGAACAGTTGCTTGAGCAGCAAAGTCAAACTAAGGATATTAAAGAAAATGCCGATATATATAATGAGGCTGGGTCTATCAGTCAGCAAGTAAATTCAAATAGTCCTGTTTATGATAGTGTGATGTATACTAAATATAGGGGTTATGTTGGTGCAGACGATATCGTCAATAGTAATAGTCCGCAAAATAATAGATTAATGCTTTATTTTGATGCACCAGAAATGCAAGAAGCTGATGATGGATTAACTTATCTCGGTACGATAGAAATTCCGTCTATTGACCTTAATATGCCCTTGGTTGAAGGTACTGATGATGATGATATTGCGATTTCAGCAGGGCATATGGAAGCGACGGCTTACCCTGGTCAAATTGGTAATTGTGTTATTGTCGGGCATAGGGGCTATAGTTTTGGACGGCTGTTTAATCGCTTGGACGAATTAACTGTTGGCGACAAAATTATTGTCAATGTCGGTTCAGACACATATACTTATACTGTTTATTTGACTAAGGTTGTTTTACCGACAGACACTTCTGTCACCAATCAGACAAATAAGGCGAAGGTGCTCACATTAAGTACGTGTACACCGCTGTATTCTAGCGACTATCGCTTGATTATACATTCTAAAATGAATTAAAATATAGTGAATTTGCTATTATCGCCACAAGGCGTTAATATAGATGAGAGGGGATAAATGGCATGCTATTTATGAGAGTAGTAGTGCTTATTTAAAAGTGGGCAATTCGCAGTAGCGATGCGCAATTATAACGGCGCTTTGGCGTTGTTAGTAGTACATGAAAGAAAGGCTATGCTTTTCTTTTCCCATGAATTAAAGGCAAACTCATCGTGAGGTGAGGACGCAAAACTACAGGGTCTTTAGTATCGTACTAAAGATAGCCAGATGCCGAAGGGAGAAAGACGATGAAAAGAGTCTTAACAGTTTTAATGGTTTTTTCGGCGTTATTAATTGCGACAATACCCGCTTTAGCTGATGCAACAATCAATGTTGATGCCAAGGCGGGTGTGGTCAGGGTCAATTTCAGCGCCAGTGATTATACGAAGTATAAGGTTTTAGTTCAAAAGGGAACTGAAAAATACGTCTATAATCTTTTTAAAGAAAATGAAGAATTTCCGCTACAAATGGGTAGCGGTACTTACACAATTGGTGTATATGAAAACACAACTGGTAAAAAGTACAAGAAAGTAACGTCTGTTACTGAAAATGTAACTGTTGATGATTTTACTGTATTTAAAGCCAGCGTGCAGAATATTCACTGGACACAAAGTTCAAAATCAACTGAGCTTGCCAAGGCACTTACAAAAACATATAATTCAGAACAGGAAAAATTTAATGCGGTTTACGGCTATGTAGTCGAAACTATCGCCTATGATTATGCTAAAGCAGATCAATTGCGTGGTAAGAGCCGCTATATTCCAACTAATGATACGACTTTAGATCAGAAAAAAGGTATTTGTTATGACTATTCGTCGTTATCAGCATCTATGCTGCGCAGCATGGGGATACCAACAAGGCTAGCTGAGGGTAAATCGGCGTTTACGGAAGAATATCATGCTTGGAACGAAGTTTATCTCGATGGTAAATGGGTAGTTGTAGATACTACCATCGATGCACAATATGTGAAAAGCGGCGTAGAGTGTGATTATATTAAAGCCAACTCAGACTATGCTAAAGTGAAAAATTATTAATTGTTTTTCCCTCTCATCAAAACTCAAAAGGCGTGGTATATACCACGCCTTTTCATATGTAAAGAAAATAAGGAGTACAAAATGATACTAGCGGCGATTGACATCGGTTCACATTCGACAAAATTAAAAATAGCCGAGTATAAAAATGATGAATTTATTGTCTTAGAAGAATTGTCACACCCTTTAAATTTAGGCGGTTTAGTCGTCAAAGTTGGCTATATAGACAACGAAGCGAGAGACAATATTTTAAAGGTACTTACATATTATAAAAAAGCACTGACGGAATACGGTGTTGAAAAACATCTCGCCTATGCGACAGGTGTTTTTCGTGCTGCTAGTAATGGCAAAGTCGTCATGGATTTAATCAGGCGCAAAACGGGACTGAAAGTTGAAATCGTCGAAGAGACAATAGAGCGCTATCTTAGTTATTTGCCTTTGGCTGACGTTTTACCAGATTACGAAAAAATGCGCCGTGAGGGTATGCTCGTCGTTGAAGTTGGCTCTGGTAGTTCTGAAGTAATCGTTTATAAAAATAACAAAATGGTACGTAGCAATGAAATTGAAATAGGCACGCTTTCATTAAAGGCGTTGATCGAAAAAATCAAAAAAGAAAGTAACGACCTTGCGGAAATTTTAAGCGATTATATTTACGCGAGCACAGAAAACCTGCAAGGCTATTTGGTGCGTAAAAAAATTGTGCATTTTGTGATGATGGGCACAGATATTAAAAAAATACATAAACTCTATGGTGACCATCCCTCTGGATTTTCTTTAGCGCGTTTGGAAGAAATCTATCAACGGCTCTCAACGGGCGATAGATTAATTAAACGCGAGTTGGAAGCAGAAATGCTCGATTGTGATGAAGCTTTGATTTCAATTACGATTTATAGACAGTTTTGTAGGCATACGGAGGCGGAAGTTATTAAGGTGCCAGATGTGAGTTTGCGTGACGGTATTTTGCGAGCACTTGTCAACGGAACGCTTGAATATAGCCGTAAACTTATTTGTACGAACGATATTATCAAAGCGGCGAAACAGTTAGCTAAGCGTTATCACTCTACTAGTGCTCATATTAACCAAATTGATAAATTTGTCATCAAAATTTTTGATGCTTATAAGGATTCTGAAAAATATACAGAAAAAGATTTATTACTTTTACGTATTGCCGCTTGTTTGCATGAAACAGGTAAATTTTCACGTCAAGATAATTATAAACACGCAACGAAGATGGCGATTATTGATGCATCGCTTTTGGGCGTGACAGAAGCGATGCTAAGAGATGTCGCTCAAATTGTCGAATACTTTTTCATTATCACAAAGAGTGATTTAGCTAGTCTTGGTACAGGCGTAGATTTAAAGCTTTTGCGCTTGGCGTTGATTTTGGCTATAGCGGATGCCTTAGATAAGTCTAAGCGTTCGCGTTTAATAATAGAAAACGTTAAATTGAGCGATAGTAAGCTGAAAATCAAATTAATTAGTGAATCTAGCTACTATTTAGAACAGACAGCTGTCAATGCACTCAATGATTTGTCTGTCGATTTATACGCTAAAAGAATTGTACTTGAGGAGTAGAAATGAAAAGGGAAGATAAATATATTAATAGAGAACTTAGTTGGCTAGATTTTAACCAAAGAGTTCTATATGAAGTGCTTGATACAGAACGCGACGCGATTAGCCGTTTGCAATTCAGTGCGATTTTCAGTAATAATCTCGATGAATTTTTTATGGTTAGGGTCAGCGGGCTGATTGAGCAGGTGCGCTCCAAATATAAACAAAAGGATATTGCAGGGCTCATGCCAGAGGAGCAATTAAAAAAAATCCGCGTAAAAGTTGAAAATTTAATTGCACAACAGAGTGCGTTTACAAAGTCTATTATTGCAAATGAGCTGCGTGAGTATGGTTTAGAACAATTGAATATAGAGCAGTTGAGTTATACAGAAATCAAGAAATTATCCGATTATTTTGACCACTGTATTTTTCCAGCGTTGACGCCTATGGCAATCGATAAAAACAGACCTTTTCCATTGGTCTTAAATCAAAGTTTAAATATTATTTTCAAATTGTCTAAAAAGAGTGATAAGTATGCAACGGTACAGGTTCCTGCTGTGCTTCCGCGCATTGTTTTTATTGACGATAAAGAGACTCGTTTTGTGCTCTTGGAAGATGTGATTAAGCATTTTGCTGACCGTTTTTTTGCGGGCACAAAAATTAAATCTATGGGTTTGTATAGACCGACGCGTAATGCCGATGTGGCTCCTAATCAAGAGGTGGCAGAAGACTTGCTCGTGGTGATAGAGGAGTCGATTAAAAAAAGGCGTTGGGGCGAAGTTGTGCGCTTAGAAGTCGAAAGCGAAATGCCTAAAGATTTGATTAATTATTTGCTAGAGCAATTTGAAATGCGTAAGGACATGGTTTATAGAATAGATGGGCAACTCGATTTAACTTATCTCTTTAGTTTGGGTGATTATAGAAAACCAGATGATATTTTCAAAGTTAATCCGCAATCCTTTTACTATCAAGAAGAAAGTCTTTTTGAGGCAATTGAAAATCGCGACCATTTAATTCATCATCCCTATCAAAGTTTTGAAACGATAGTTGATTTTATTAATACGGCGGCGGATGATGATAATGTTTTGGCGATTAAACAGGTTTTATATAGGGTCAGCGGTGATTCGCCTATTGTAAAAGCCTTATCTAGAGCAGCTAGTCGCGGTAAACAGGTAACGGTGGTTGTAGAACTGATGGCACGTTTTGATGAAGCGAATAATATCAACTGGGCGAAAGAATTAGAAAAGAGCGGTTGTCACGTTATCTTCGGTTTAGAAGGTATGAAAACGCACGCTAAAATCACCCTCGTTGTTAGGCGTGATGGTTCATCAATTAAGCGTTATCTCCATATTAGTTCAGGTAATTATAATGATAAGACGGCAAAACTGTATACGGATATTGGCTTGCTTACCGCTGATGAGCGTTTGGCGGCTGATGCTTCTAAGTTTTTTAATATGCTTTCTGGTTATACGAAGCAGAGTGAACTTCAGCATTTGCTAGCTGCGCCAGATTTACTCAAACCAGAAATTCTGGCTATGATTGATAGGGAAATTAAGTGGGCTGAGCTCGGCATTCCCGCAAAATTGATTTTTAAGTGCAATGCCTTAGTCGATAAAGACGTTATTGATAAGTTATATGACGCTTCTCAGGCTGGTGTGGAAATTATTTTAATCATTAGAGGTATTTGCTGTTTGTTGCCACAACAAAAGGGTTTGAGTGAAAATATCCAAGTTATTTCTATCGTCGGCGATTTATTGGAGCATAGTCGTATTTATTATTTTAAAAATAATGGTAAAGATGAGCTTTATATTGCCAGCGCTGACTTAATGCCGAGAAATCTTGTTCGTCGAGTGGAATTGATGACTATGGTTACGCAAAAGGACTTAAAAGATGAACTGTTGGAAATACTAGCAATTTATATCAATTATAAGAAAAAGGCACGTTATCTCGGTGCCAATGGTATTTATACAAGTGCTATTTATGGAGAAAAAGACCTTTCAGCACAAAAGGCATTACTCGAATATTATCAGAACTAGGAAGTGATAAAAATATATTATTATTTCCAAAGAACAGCCGATATTTTAGATGGGAGGACAAGCTTAAATGCTTGATGAATATGAAAAATAATTGGCAAAAAAATATAATTATATATTTGTTTTTATTTCTATTATTGTTTAGTGCTTCTTTCGTTGAAGCTGATAATAAAGAACAGCGAAAGGTAAAAGTTGGATGGTATTACAGTGAAGGTATGCATCCTAAAGATATTAATGGTAATTATACAGGCTATGATTATGAATATTTAATGGCGATTGCTCAGCATTGTAATTGGGAGCTCGTTTTTGTTGAAGGTGAATTTGCTGAGCTTTATCAAATGCTTGTCGCTGGCGATATTGATTTAATGGGAACAATTAATAAGACAGCAGAAAGAGCGCAAGAACTCGATTTTTCTTTTATGCCAGTTGGAACAGAGATTTCAACGCTTTCTGTGCCAAAGGAAAATGATGAAATTCGATATAATGAATTTGTCACTTTCGACGGTATAAAAATTGGTGTTGAAAATGGTACTTATCAAGCAGAATTATTAAAAAAATATGCAGAAGTAAATAACTTTAGCTATCAAGAGGTCAATTTTTCTAATTTATTTTATGCGAATAGAGCATTAGAAAAAGGCGAAATTGACGCTCTTTTGTCTAGTAATATCGATTTAATTGTTGGTAACAAAGTTGTTGCTGATTTCTATCCTATTCCTTTTTACTATGCTGTAACCAAAGGTAATAATGAACTCCTAAGGGAATTAAACTATGCTTTGGGCGAAGTTGTAGCTTACAATTCAGAATTTAACAGCCAGCTTTATGCCAAGTATTTTGCGCGTGATGCGGAACAGACAGTAGCATTTACTGCGGAGGAACAGGCTTATATTGATAAGCAAGAACCCGTTTATATTTTTTATGACACGTCGTGGCATCCTTTTGAATATAGTAGTTCAGATGGTCAAGGGTTTAGTGGAATAGTTCCTGAACTTATGAAGGAAATAAAGCGTAATTCAAATCTTAATATCGTGCCAATAGCTGGCGATAATAGTGTTGAAATTTTGCGCGATTTTCGTCAAGATTACGGTAATCTGATTACGTCTATTACCTATGATTACAATTGGGCGGCAATGAATAATGTTAAATTAACGCAACCTTTTACCAATTGCGCTATTGTTCAAGTTGCTAAGCGCAATCAAAAGCAGCCGCAGACTGTTGCCTTGGTTGAGATTGATTATATTACAGAAAAAGTGCGTACTTATTATCCTGAATTAGTTCCTTTTTATTATGAAGATGTCGATAAATGTATAGAAGCTGTGCGTAATGGAGAAGCGGATTGTACATTTATCAATATTTTACAAGCGGAATATTATGCGAGCATAGTCGATAATTTAGAATTGAATTTTCACGGTGTTGATAGCTTTCAGCAGTCTGTTTGTTTAGGTGTTTCCAATACGGCAGATAAAGAACTTTTTTCTATTATTTCAAAATCTTTGCGCAGTATTCCTTCTAATAAGTTAAAAGAC
>PDWI01011550.1_pt1 | contig 13642 bp, 12 predicted proteins | sample 1430891 | NCBI WGS metagenome assembly PDWI01 (sample SAMN01162508, study PRJNA174530) | Oral metagenome, whole genome shotgun sequencing project. | biome: Marine environment; feature: Marine mammal; material: Swab sample of the gingival sulcus; isolation source: swab sample of gingival sulcus...
CCTGCGGATGACGGCGGGCAAGTTCTCTGATGTCATCTCCGCAGGGCATGCTGCCGTTCGGGTTGTTGGGGGTGCCAAGAAGGAGGAGATCTCCGGGGGCAAGCTCCGCGGCAATCGCCGAAAAATCGGGAAAAAACCCCCGCTCCTCGGCAAGCGGCAGCGGCAGAATCTGGATCCCGGCAGCCTCTGCGGCGCGGGCGTAGTCGACATACGACGGAACCGGCAGCAGCAGCCGGTGAACGCCGTCAGCAGCAGCCTGCTGCATGAAAAAATGGAGCAGGTCACTGGTGCCGTTGGCCACAACAACACACTCTGCAGAGAGGTTATGGCTTGCGGCAATGGCAGCACGAAGCTGTTGATATTCGGGATCGGGGTAGTGCCGCAGCTCTTCAAGCTCACGACTGACAAGAGAGCGCAGCCACTCAGGGGGTCCGAGCGGGTTTATGTTGGCGCTGAAGTCGACTGTCCCGCACCCAAGTTCCCGTCTCGCCCGGTGGATGTTGCCGCCATGGTGATACTCTTTCATCGTCAACTCCTGTCAGGCAATCAGCAGACCAGCGAAAGGCCCAAAGCACACATCAACTCTGCCACCTCACACTGCGCCCCGAGGATATCACCGGTGGCTCCCCCCAGAACCATCATCGCCCGGCGGCGCAGAACGAGAAATCCGGCAACGAGAACAGCGAGAACCACAACTCCTGCACCGCGACAGCCGATACCGAGGGCTGCGGCGAGCAGAACAACGGTAACGACCGCACAGCGGCCGATTCTGCCGCCGTAGAAGAGAGCACCGATCCCCTCCCCCTCTCTGGCACAGGGCATGGTCGCCATCGCAACGACAAGAGCACAGCGGCCGGCAAAGGGGATCAGAAAGAGGGCCGTGGCGAGGTCGCCGGGAGGCAGAGAGCTGAGGGCGGCAAATTTGCCGATAAGAAGAAGTATCAGCGCGGCGGCCCCCATCGAGCCGATACGGCTGTCTTTCATGATCTCAAGGCTGCGCTGGCGGCTGCGGACCGCAAAAAGGCCGTCGGCGCTGTCGGCAAGCCCGTCGAGATGAAGAGCGTTTGAGACCGCGGCAAGAAAGAAGAGCAGCACCGCTGCCGCCACCATCATCGGCGCGCCAACACCAACAAGCAGAGAGGCGACGCTGGCGCCGCAGAGGCCGATCACCGCGCCGACCAGGGGAAACCAGGTGACACTGCGCGCGAAGCGATCGCCATCCTCCTGCTGTCGCCAATGGACGGGAACCACCGTAAGAAAACGCAGCGCCGTACAGAACTCGGCCATCGCCTCAACAAAGGCTGCTCTCTTTATCGGCATTACTTGTCGGCTCCGCTCACTGCAGCCTCGGCAAACGTCGCCATGGAGTTGAGGATCGCAAGTGCCCCCTCAACAAGGTTCATCGCAACAGCCGCACCGGTTCCTTCACCAAGACGGAGGTTGAGGTCGAGCAGTGCTTTTTTGCAGCCGAGATACTCCTGCATCGCCGCGTGACCGGGTTCGACCGAGCGGTGGGAGAAGATCATATAGTCTTTGGTAAAGGGTTCAAGAGTCGCGGCAATCATCGCTGCCGCAGTCGAGATAAAGCCATCGATAACGACCGGTTTGCGCTGCGCCGCCGCACCGAGAATCAACCCGGCAAGACCGCCAATCTCAAAGCCGCCGATCCTGCTGAGGATATCAAGACCGTCTTTGGCATCGGGGGTGTTGACTTTGAGCGCCTTTTCGACGACGCGGATCTTGCCGGCAAGCTGGTCATCATCAAGACCGGTGCCGCGGCCGCACACCTCTCTGACCGATTTTCCGGTAAGCAGTGCCGCTATCGCCGTTGACGAGGTGGTGTTGCCGATCCCCAGCTCACCGGTGGCATAGATATCGTACTCGCTGAACTCAAGGGTGACAGCGATACCGTTTTCGACCGCCTTCTGCGCCATCGTGCGGCTCATCGCCGGACCGACGGCAATATTTTCGGTGCCGCTGCCCACCTTTTTGTTGATCAGCCCGCTCTCTTCGGCCGCCCGCATATCGGCGGCGATACCAAAGTCAAAGAGCTTTATATCAGTCGCCGACTGTTCGGCAAGAACGTTGAGTCCGGCCCCGCCGCGGAGGATATTCCACGCCATCTGCACAGTCACTTCCTGCGGAAATTTACTGACACCTTCGGCGACAACCCCGTGATCTGCAGCCATGCAGGCGATCATTTTCCGGCTGATCTGCGGATGCGGATTATCAGTCATCCCGGCAAGGTCAACCGCAAGATCGAGCAGGTCGCCAAGTGCCCAGTGCGGCATGGTCAGCTGTTCGATGTGCGCGGTCGCTTCGGCGCGGGCGGAGGTGCTCTGCGGGTAGATTTTTTTCAGGGTCCTGTCGAGTACGCTCATAGTGGTTCCTTGCGATTTTTTTCCCGGCCTTTTCCGGTCGGGATCAAGAGATTATGGCTGCTTCAAAAAAAGCGGCAGCCCACAGCTCACCAGTACCACTTCGTCGGCAGCTGCGGCAAGGGTCTGGTTGGCGGTGCCGACCAGATCGCGCCACAGCCGGGTCAGCGGATCGGCCGGAACAATACCACTGCCCACTTCACTGGTAACAACAAAGAAGCGGTGAGGAGAGCGGACAATCGCCGCAAGCAGCTGCTGACAGAGCCGTCTGATTGCTTGATCACTGAGCTCATTTTCGCCGGCAGTAAAGAGCAGATTGTTTATCCACAGGGTGATACAGTCGACCAGCACCACCCCCGACTCTGCCGGCAGGCCGCGTTCAATCAGACGGACAAGCTCACGCTCCTCTTCAAAGGTCTGCCAGCCCCGCCCCGCCCGCTCCCTGCGGTGCTTTTTGATCCGTTCGCTCATCTCCGAATCGGTCTCCGGCGAGGTGGCAACAAAGAGACGAAAACGGCTCTCCTGTTCGGCTCTGGCAAGAGCATAGCTGCTCTTGCCGCTGCGGGAGCCTCCGGTGATAACGGTGATGCCGGCCATGGTTTCTCCTTCAGCACTGTGGGTCGGGCTGCTCCCGGCAATCGGCCGTTCGCAGGTTAAAGCCGGTGAGCACCCCCCCCTCTGAGTGGAGGCGGATCTCACAGAAGCACCCGGGACGAAGGTCAAACAGCAGCCAGTTTTCGAGCGGCAGCCGCAGCAGATGGCAGAGCAGATTGCGGATAACACCGCCGTGGGCGACAACAAAGAGATCCCCGTCACCAGCGTCAATACGCCGGGTGAACGTAAGAATACGCTGACGAAAGGCGGCAATACTCTCCCCGCCGGGAAAGGTGAAGCTGTCCCCTTCGCTCAGCCAGCGCTCTGCATGCTGCGGTTCATTCGCCTCGATCTCGGCAAAGCTTGCCCCTTCCCAGCGGCCGAAATCGATCTCCCGCAGTTCGGGGCAGCAGATCGCCTCGACCTCGGGGGCGATAAGGTTCAGGGTCTGGCGGCAGCGCAGCATCGGGCTGTGGTAGATGGCACTGAAGCTGTCGGGGCGGAAATGTTGGCGCAGGGCTGCAACCTGTTCCCTGCCCACGGCATTCAGAGGTGGATCTCCGGCCCCCTGAAAGCGGCCGGAGAAACCGGTCTCACCGTGGCGGAGGAAGAGGAGGCGGCGGGCGCTCATCACTGCTCCAGAGAAGCGAGCAGATCGCGGGCAAAGTCGAGCGACGGATCAAGAGTAAGAGCAAGGGTCAGATACTCCCGCGCCTCGTCGTTGCGCCCCAGACGCCCGCAGTTGACACCGATGTTGGCATAGTCCATTGCCGATGACGGATCAAGCTCAACTGCCCGTTTAAACTTCTCGACAGCCTGCTCATAGTCGCCAAGCTGAAAACAGCAGACCCCCATGGTGTTGTAGATATCGGGGCGCTGGTCATCGACCTCCAATCCGATCTCAAGCACATGAAGAGCCTCATCGTAGCGGTGAAGATCGCGCAGACAGAGTCCATACCACGAGCAGATTGCCGGCAGATCCTCAGCCCCGGGTCTGGTCTCTTCTTTCGTCTGCTGTACCAGCTCGAGTGCCCGGGCAAAGAAGGCCGCCGCCTGCTCACTCTGACCACAGCTGCAGAGGTTGCGCCCCCGATAAAACTGCAGGTAGTAGGCTCCCGGAAGCAGGGACTCGAGCGCAGCAAGGCGCAGGTCGAGTTCTGCCGGATTTTTGCTCTGCTCGACGGTAAGACGGGCGGCAAAAAGTCCGGCACTGTCAAGGCGTGAACGTTCGCGGAAGTGGCAGCCGGGGACGAGGGTATAGATCGCCGGCAGCCCCAGATCCGGGTTGGTGATGTCGACCATCAGCACCTCAAGGCCGATACGTTTCAGCGCGGCCACCGCGCGGTCAAGTTCAACCCTGATGTCTGTGGTGGAGAGATCCGGCATCTCACTGACAGCAATCGTCCGCGGTGTCGCTGTCAGCCACGCAACATCTTCCATCTCTTGAGGTTTGGGGAGGCCGGAGGCGATATAACTGGCCCCGGTCTCAAAGTCACCGGCGAGCTGGGCCACTTCGGTAAGGGCTCTGATCAGTGCTTTTTGAGGATTGGCGGCGGTTCCGGCAGTAAAGACAATCTCACTGCGCCGGGGAAAGGTGCTGCGGTCAATCGCAAGTGCGGCAACCGTTGGAATACCGGTATCAAGACTGAAGTCAAACAGGTGCAGCTCAATGGTGTTGTCGGCATACTTCTGCAGCAGGTCAACGGCGACTGGATCGGTCACAGAGGCGGGATCAATCCTCGGGACAACCAGCTTTTCATGGCTCACCCGCGAGCAGACATGACGCTCAATTACCTCGCAGAGCCCCTGCATTGCCGCCTCTTCGAGGGTGTTTCCGGCCGAGGTACCATTAAATTCATTGATTGTATAAAACCACGAAAACGGCAGCAGCACGGGTTCGCCGGTGGTTATGTTGGTGGCAAAACACCATTCCATATCGAGCCCATCAACAAGGGCGGCAAGCTGCTCCTCACTGAGCACGGTATCATGGACCGAGTTGAGCAGCGCGGTCAACGGCAGCACCGGATGCCCGGCGGCCTTCATCGCCGCATAGTCGCCGGAGAGAAAGTGGTGACTGTTCTCTTTAAAGGTGAAGAAGGAGAAGCGTTCGGTGAGTTCCATACAGGCCGACGTCTTCGCCTGGACTGCAGTGGCACCTTTGCCCATCGTCTTGTTGGCGCCGATAATCGTCCGCGCGTCATCGGCGCAGACACCGAAGTAGACCGGAATGCCAAGACGTCCGGTGTCGATTCGTTTTACCTCGGCAAGAATCTGCAGATCGAGGGCCTCAATTCGCCGGTGAAAGGTGGCAAGGGTCTGCTCGGGAGAGACCGCCTTGTCAAGATCAGCGGAAAAGGTCTTCGGACACCGGGTAAATTTCAGCGTCTGTGGTCTCATCGAGTGGTCACCTGACGTGCTGCAATATTGTTCTCTGTTATCAACAAACTCATTACGAAGGACAGATTATGCAGGATAATGCAAAAAAGGAAGGGATTCAAAAGGAAATTGACCAGGGGACACCCTGCAATGATTGTAACCACAGGATACAGATGCAGCGATGGCAGCGAATCCGCCCGCTGCCTGAAAAGGGGGGACCCTTCGTCAGGCAGCAGGATCAGGTTTTCAGCGCAGTCAGGCCGGAGGGCAGTCAGGGAAGAACTTCAACCTCTCCAAAACTTCCGGGGCCGAGAGAAAAGATGTTCCCGGTTTCGAGAGTCGTCCGGTCAAAACTGCCGGAACTGTCACCGGTAACAAAGATACCCCAGCCTTGATCAACGGTCAGGATATTGTCACGAATGGTATTGGCGATCGGATTGCTGCCGGCCCTGATACGTATCCCGTCAGCGTTATATCCGGAGGTGGTAATTGCTGTTGCCGAGACACCAATGGCTGCGCCGGCAGAGTTGTCCGCATCAAGAACCATCCCCGAAGAATACTCGCCGGAAGTGGCAATACGTGTCTGCGACACATCAACGTCCATATTGGCAGAATCATCAGCACTAATATACATCCCGGGAGCATTCATCCCCCTGGCAGCGATCTCTGTTGCCGACACATCAATCACTGCATCCGTAGAGTTATCGGCAGCAATATGCATCCCATACGAATGGAAACCCTCGGTGGCAATCTCTGTTGACGACACATCAACAGCTGCCCCGGCAGACTCCTCAGCCAGGATAAAGACACCCGGAGACCACCCCCCGAAGGTAACGATCCGACTGTCTTCGGCCCGCAGGGTGACACTCTCTGTCCTGCTGATATCAGCATAAAGGCCCGGTGCAGCTCGAGTCCCATCGGACCCAGTCGCATAGGCGGCAAAGTCCGGTGCGGTGGCATCAATTTCGATCCGCTCGACCACTGCACCGGGGGCCATGCTGACAACCGGCGCAACGGTTACCGCAGAACCGTTAACTTCTGCCGGCTGTTCAACCCTGACCATCGTCGGTCTGATAATCGGCCGCCGCTCGGTCTTATAGACACCACCGCTGTGGCCGGGCCAGACGATCGTACTGGTCAGGGTCTGCCCCTCTTTTAAGACCACCTGCTCATCGTAGGAGGAGCCACCGTCAGCAGGTCCCGGTCTGCTGACGGTACCGCCTTTCTCATAGACAAAGATGGTGTTGTTGGCACCGGCCTTGTCAACCCCTTCACCAATGGTGTTATAGGGGTTTTCATTGCTCCCGTCCTGTCCACTCTGGAGATTATCGCCATCGACAAAGGTGATATGATCAACAAGCGTAACCTGGGTTGTCGAGCTGCTCTCACTGACACTGTGAGAGACCTCACGTTTTGTCGGATCCTCCTCCCAGTCGCTCTCTCCGGTCTCTACCTTGACATCGCGGAGAACCATCTCCGACCGCATCCGATCGTCAAGATCACGGTGACTGCCCGATATCAGCCCTTTTTTGAATTTCTCCCAGCTTAGAGCAGAACTGAGAGGTATCTGCAGACGCAAACCAACAAAATAGTTGGTCCCATGAAGCTCCTTATCCTCAAAAAGCTCGGTATCGAAGGTCAGCCACGAGCCGGTCTTTACCTCAAGACGACCTTTGCCGCCGGAGAAATCCTCTCCCTCCGGGTTACGATACCCATAATATCCGGCAAAGAGCCGGATCTCAGGACCGGTGTTGAACGGGATCTTACAGCCAATCTCGGTGTCCCAGCCATCCATCGCCGCCTCAAACTGATCAAAGACCTTTTTGGTAACAGTGGTTGAGGTTCGGTCTGTTCTTGTCCGGTTGGCAACGATTTCATGGTGTGTCGCCCATGGTGTGCCATATCTGTACCTGGTGCGGGTAACCGATTCTGTCAGGGTCTCGTTATAACTGGCGATACGCTGTCTGCTGTTATCGGCATCGTAAAAGTTGGCCCGGAAATCGACATAGTCGGAAAACAGCTCAAGCCCGAGTCCCCATGTGTTGAAACGGTTGTTATGCTCAGATTCGCGACTGCCAAACCAGGCATTCGTCCCGCCGACAATCCAGCCGGCGAGCTTGTGGCGGTATCCAAGCCCAACGTTGAACTCTTTCTCATCAATATCATTGAGAGGGATACGGGGATTAAGAAACAGGGTGTTTCCGGGGGTGGCAAAAAGGGGGAAGAGCAGATCGGAATACGCCTCAACCGTATCTTCGCCAAGAGAGACGCCGGAACTGAGGAAAGAGGTCTTTTGAGGTGCCGAAAATCCTGCCGCACCGACCTGCGGGACAAGACACAACGGTATGATCAGCAAGAGCGTGGTACGGGTACGACTTCTCATCGCAGTTCCTCCAGTTGAACTGAGAGAAAGCCCCGGCTGTCCCGGCTTTTGACAGCGGGGAAAACTCCTGACATTTCTATAGAATATATTATTCTACCCCTTTCTTCCTGATGTTTCAAGAAAAAAGGAAGAAAACAGCAGTATGGCCACTGTTGATGGCGAACAGAAAAACAGCTCTGTTGCCCTCTGTTATTTGCTGTTTTGTGTCGGTGGAAACGCTGAATAGTCCTGCAATGTGTTTCTCTTTGAGACGCAGGAGAACATCGACAACAGGTCCATGAAGAAATATTTCAGAAAGACCTCTCAAAAAAGAGAACTGAGCGAGAACGTTCAGAGGATACCGGCGGTCTTCAGTCGGTCTGCAAGCAGCGACGTGAACCCGTCAAGCTGGAGAGAGCCGGTCAGTTCAACCCGTCGCGGTGGATGGTCAGCGGCGGCAGGGCCCTCGGATGCGGGGGGGTCGCCCGGTGATATCTGCGGCACAAGAGTGAGCCTGATCCGCAGATGCAGCAAAGGCAGCAGGTCGCGGGCAAGTGCCGGCCACTCGATAACACAGAGCCCCTCCATGAAAAAGTAGTCGGCAAAGCCCTGTTCTTCGACCTCAACACTGTCACCGAGGCGGTAAAAATCGAAGTGGTACAGCGGCAGCCGTCCCATATATTCATGGAGGATCGCAAAGGACGGACTGGTCACATAACTCTCTGCGGCAACACCGAGACCATCGGCGACAGCCTGGGTCAGAGTGGTCTTCCCGGCGCCGAGATCACCTTCAAGGCAGATGACATCCCCCGGCTGCGCCAGTTCGCCAAGGATCCGGCCAAACTGTGTTGTCTGTGCCAGAGTTTGCAACTCAAACGTCATCACTGTCCACCCCCTCTTTCCGGTTCTGCCCCCTGCAGTGCAGCCCAGAAGGCGGCCTGCAGCCGGCCTGAGAGCCGACTCCTGCGGGCACAGACCCCGACGTCATAGCGCTGCGGCCGGTGCGCAGGCTGCACCCGTTGCAGGCGGTGTTTCAGTGGTGACTCGTCGAGCACCGGACGCGGCACCACCCCGACCCCGCAGCCGAGCGCCACCATCGGCAAAATCCCTTCATTTCCGGCGACCTGCGCATAGATCTGCGGTTCAATCCCCTGCTCCCGGAGCCAGCTGTCGATACGCATGCGGGCCATCCCGCTCTGGCCGAGAATAAGCGGGATCTGTCGCCATGGGTAGGGGTCGCCGGCGTCAATTGCCGCCGAGAACTCCCACGGCGTCGCCGGCGCGACAAAGACCAGCTCAATCTCGGCCAGTCGGTAAAACGCAAAATCGTCCGGAGCAACTTCGGGGCGTGCCGAAACCGCAAAGTCAACCTCGCCGCTCATCACTTTCTCAACCGCACTGCCGGCATCACCGGTAAGCAGACGAATATTGACAACCGGCGCCTCAAGACGAAAGGCCGTCAACGCCTCCGGAAGCATGCTGAGACTCGCCGTCACCGAGCAGTAGATCGATATTTCACCGCGCAGGATCTTTTCATCACGCCGCAGCTCCTCGTCGAACTCACGCCAGAGGGCGAGCTCTCTGCGGGCGTAGCGAAGAAAGAGCCGTCCGGCATCGGTAAGCTGCACCGAACGGTTGTTGCGAATGAAAAGCCGGCGTCCGATCACCTCCTCAAGCCGCTGTATCTGTCGGCTGAGTGCCGACGGACTGATATTGCAGGCCCGGCTGGCGGCCCGGAAATGGAGATTCTCAGCGAGCTCGAGAAAGATATGCAGGACCGACTGTTCCATGACTCTCCTTGCCAATCGTCATTGTTGCATAAAACGCAATATGGTATTTCTAAAATAATGATTTACGCAACACTTTTTTACGAATAGTATGGAAACTCACATACAGCGGGAGGATTATCCCGAACATCAACTGTCAACAGAGGAGCAGAGCAATGGGAAAAACCATAGCTGAAAAGATCTTCGCCACCCATCTCCCGATCGCCATTATGGATCTGGTCGAAAAGGGGATGGATCAGGTCTTTGACCGGACCAAAATCAAGGCGGTGATCGACCACGTCACCCCGGCAAAAGATTCGAAGACCGCGCTGCAGGGAAAGATCATGCGCGAGTGGGCGAAGCGGCACCAGATCAAAGACTTTTTTGATGTCGGTGAAAACGGCGTCTGTCACGCCCTCTTTCCCGAGAAGGGATTTATCCGCCCCGGCTATACTGCAATTATGGGTGATTCACACACCTGTACCCACGGCGCCTTTGGCGCGTTTGCCGCCGGTGTCGGCACCACCGACCTTGAGGTTGGGATCCATAAGGGCGTCTGCTCGTTCCGGGCTCCGAAGACGCTGAAGATTGAGGTCGAAGGCGAGCTTGGCCGACGGGTGGCGCCCAAAGATGTGATCCTCTCAATTATCAACAGAATAACGGTCAACGGTGCCACCGACCGGGTGATTGAGTTCACCGGTTCGACCATCGACGCAATGGACATGGCCGGGCGGATGACCCTGTGCAACATGGCAATTGAGGCCGGCGGGACCTGTGGTATCTGCAACCCGGACCGTACCACCGCCGAATATCTGTGGAAGTTTATCAGCGCCGACTATCCGACCATTGATGCCGCCGTCGAAGATTTCGCCGGCTGGTGTTCGGACGCCGATGCAGAGTATGACGAGATCATCCGGATCGACGTCAGTGACCTCGTGCCGATGACCACCTTCGGCTACAAACCTGACCAGGTCAAACCGGCAGCCGAGCTTGCCGGAACCCCGGTCGATCAGGTCTATATCGGTTCCTGTACCAATGGCCGCATCGAAGACCTGCGGGCGGCCGCCGAGATTCTGAGCGGCAAGCATATTGCCGAAAATGTCCGCGCGATCGTCACTCCGGCGACCCCGCTGATCTGGTCGATGGCGCTGCAGGAGGGGCTGATCGCGATCTTCATGGAGGCCGGATTCTGTGTCCTCAATCCCACCTGCGGCGCCTGTCTCGGTATGAGCTCCGGGGTTCTTGCTGACGGCGAGGTCTGTGCGTCAACGACCAACCGTAACTTCAACGGACGGATGGGCAAAGGGGGAATGGTCCACCTGATGAGCCCGTGGACAGCTGCGGCCACTGCCGTAAAAGGGGTCATCACCGACCCACGCGAAATTTAACAGAGGTTGATAATGAGAGAGTTCGGCGGTCCGGCAATTCTGCTGGACAGAAGCGATATTAATACCGATGAGATCATCCCGGCGAAGTATCTGACCGAGAGCACCAAAAAGGCGCTGGCACCGCACCTGCTCGAGGACCTGCTGGTCGACGGCAAACCGTTTGACCACAGAAGTGATGCAATGCGCAGGGCCAGAGTCGTTGTCGCCCGCGACAATTTCGGCTGCGGCAGTTCACGAGAACATGCGGTCTGGGCCTTTGAGGTCAACGATATTGATGTTATCATCGCCTCCGGATTTGCCCGGATCTTTCGGCAGAACATGTTTAACTGCGGTATCCTCGCCGTCGAGTTGAAAGCAGAAGAGATTGATGCCCTCTTTGCGATGAACGGCGAGATGACGATCACCATTGACCTCGAAAAGAGCCTGCTGCACGCTGAGACCGGGGGATGGGTCGCCTACGCGGACAGCAAATATTAAAAAGGCGGGACGCGCCCTGTTCCTTTGAGCAGGACTGGCACGCCGGAGAGCCCGCCTGCGGGCGGGGACGGCTTCTCCCGGGGGACACCTGCGCGAAGACAACCGGGCGGGTTCTGAAGTCGCTTCATTCCCTGGCCGGTTTATTCCAAAATCAGTCTCTTGTTGTGGCGCACAGGCGATTCGCCCTGGCCATGCCAGTTTATCCGAAATCGAACTGGAATGAGGGCGGACATGTCCCGTCAGTGATGACTTGCAGCGGTTGTTGTGGCCGCACAGGCAATCACGCCCGGCTGTGCCGGTTTATCCAAATCGAGCTGGAATGAGGGCGGACATGTCCCGTCAGTGATGACTTGCAGCAGTTGCTGTGGCGCACAGGCAATCACGCCCGGCTGTGCCGGTTACAGGCCGGCATCGCGCAGCTCTTCGACCAGCTGCTGCTGTCTGCTGTCGAGCTCTTCGGGCACCTTCACCGAGAGTTTGACATAGAGATCGCCACGCGGGCCGTTGGGGCCTCCGGGCAGACCGTAGCCGCGAATACGAAGCCGTGATCCGTCGACAGAACCGGCTTTAACGGTGACGTTAAAACGTTTCTTCTCGAGGGTCTCGATCTCAACCTTGCCGCCAAGACAGGCATCGGAAAAAGGGACCGCCTTCTCGACCACCAGATCATCACCGTCACGGGTGAAACCGGGACACGGCAGCACACTCACCTTAAGAAAGAGATCTCCGGGAGCACCGCCATCAGGTGACGCACCGCCCTTTCCGGCGAGGCGCAGTTTTTTCCCCTCTTCGATCCCTTTGGGCACCTTGACCGAGACGTTCTGCGGCATCCCGTTCTTGCGCAGCGAGACCGTCTTTTCAACACCGTTGAGCACCTCTTCAAGAGTGACGCTGATCTGGTAGGTCATATCCTGGCCCCTGCGCGCCGCAGGTCGGCCGCCAAAACCGCCACCCTGGCTGAAAAAGGAGCCGAAACCGCCACCACCGCCACCCATCCCGGAAAAGCGAAAGCTTTGCCGTCCGCCACCTCCAAACTGGCTGAAGATATCGTTGAGATCAAAGTTGCGAAAGATATCCTCCTGCGAATACCGCTGGTGAAAATTCTCTGACCCATAGGTGTCGTACTGTCTCTTCTTCTCGGGGTCAGAGAGCACGGCATAGGCGGCGGAAATCTCCTTGAACTTCTCCTCACCGGCCTTGTCGCCTCTGGTCTTGTCCGGGTGGTACCTGAGGGCAAGTTTCCGGTAGGCCTTCTTTATCTCGTCATCGGAGGCACCCTTGTCGATGCCGAGCACCTTGTAATAGTCTGCCATGAAAACACACTCTTTTTCAGAATTCCCTGCGGAGCGACCGTAAAGCCTCTCTGTCTCTTTGCTGCTCTGTCAAAACGCAGGTGAAGAACCGCCGAAGCCGTCGCCCTCTTTTCGGCTTCGGTGTGCAGCAGGCTCACGCCGCTGTTGCGGTATCGATCTGCAACTGCATGGAGAAGATATTATTAAAAGGACGGGTCTTCGCGGTGTCCTGTTGACAAAATTTGCTGGCTAGAAAATAGGAATAAAGAGGTGAGCCGTCAACGGGCAAACCGGAAAATTGGCGAGAAAAACAACAAAAAGCCCTGGACGGAAAAACCATCCAGGGCCGGGAAAACGGGCAGTCTCAAGTCAGCGGTTATTTGGAGTAGAATTCGACAATCATCGTCTCCTGAAACGGAACCTGAATCTCCTCACGCTCAGGCATCCGCGCAAAGACTCCGGATGCGGCATCTCTGTCAAGCTCAAGCCATGGCGACAGTCCGGCCTGGGTACGCATATCAAGAGAAGACTGAATCTGAGCGTTTGTTTTCGACGAGGGGCGCAGGGAGATCTTCTGTCCGGGTTTCACCAGAAATGAGGGGATATCAACCCGTTTGTCATCAACAAGGATATGGCCATGATTGACCAGCTGACGGGCAAAACGACGGGTTGAAGCGAAGCCGAGCCGATAGACCACATTATCAAGGCGCTGCTCAAGCATCATCAGCAGGTTGATCCCGGTATTCCCCTTCGCCTTTGACGAGTTGGCAAAGAAGCGACGGAACTGTTTTTCGCTGACGCCGTACATGAACCGGGCCTTCTGTTTCTCGCGGAGCTGAAGTCCGTAATCACTCTCTTTACTGCCTCTGAACCCCTGTCCATGCTGGCCGGGCTTGTAGGGACGGCGATCAAGTGCACTCTTGCCGTTGACCCGGCGCTCACCTTTCAGATCAAGGCTGACGCCGAACCGTCTTTCAATCTTCTCTACCGGCCCTCTGTATCGTGCCAT
>PDWI01007199.1_pt1 | contig 13640 bp, 8 predicted proteins | sample 1430891 | NCBI WGS metagenome assembly PDWI01 (sample SAMN01162508, study PRJNA174530) | Oral metagenome, whole genome shotgun sequencing project. | biome: Marine environment; feature: Marine mammal; material: Swab sample of the gingival sulcus; isolation source: swab sample of gingival sulcus...
ATTTATGCCCGAAGAAGTTAAAAAAAATTTAGAAACAGTTGGTATGTCAGCAGAAGAATATGAGCGACACCAAGAAAAAGAAAAAGCTCTTGATGAAGTTGCTTACAAATTGAGGTTTACTATGGAACAGATTGATACAAGCCTTATTCCTAACAAAACTAATGTAAATAAATTAACCTCAATGATAAGCGAATGTAGAAATCCGTCAAGTCAGATTATTAGAGAAACAGTTGGCAAACCACCATTATTAGGAAATAAAGAAAAATGGGCAGAAGGTATTAGAAATTCCGATATTATATTTGCCTCAGTTGTTCAATGTCATCCGCAGTTATGGAAAGAGGTTACTTTAGATATTACACCAGCGTCGTATTTGCTTGTATATTCGTTAAATCCGAAATACAGCCAAAATATTGAGGTGTTGAAAAAAGTTTCTAAATTGGTAAATGATTTTAGAGATATGGAGTATTCAGAAGTTGAAGGTAACTATTCAAAAGAAATGATTAAACTTTATTCTGAATTAGACGATCCATCAAGTAGCCCACATACAGTTTTAGATACAACATTGTTGAAAAAAATTGGCATTACTGATGAAATGAGTGATATGCGAATTACAAATAATTTTATATACGATGATACACCATTGCCAAACAAGAAATTGCCATCAGATGGAATCTTACCGTTTCTGAGATTTAAAGAAAAAGGTTTTGGAACAGAAGTTAATTTTGCATATGCAATGCAGTTGATTCCTGCTAAATATTATATGTAAACAAAATTTTTTTAGCAAAGTGAGTTATTTTGGTCGGAAGTCTGAATTAGAGGTGCTTTATTGTTTTAAATGTAATATTATCCAATTCTGACACTTAGGTATTCTGACTTCTGACCTTTTTTACAATAATTATATTAGTAAATGGTTGTCAGTATATTACTTCATCATATTAGGTTGAACTCACGATAAATTATTAATCGTATTTCAATATAAAAAAGAAAATAATGGAAGAATTACTAAACAATATAAAAATGTTCTTTACAAAATATCCTGAATATATTTATTTGATAATTGGGATTATTTTTTGTGTTCTTTTTATAGGAGCATTAAAGGATAAAAAATGGGCAATTGACCCAGCAAGTGGAAATCAAAGATTGTTTTACAATAGATTTGGATATAAAGCATTTAGAAGAGTAATAAGTATAATATATTTAATAGGAACTATTGCTGGTTTTGGTGGATTTTTTGTATATTTATTTATGTAGATGTTATGAAGAAAATAAATTAAACTTTATTACTCATAATATGTTGAAAAAGCAATGTAGAGCAATTTTTATCTAGTATAAAAATTGCTATCTTTGTGCTCAGCAAAGATAATAAAGCTTTTGCAATATGTTAGTTAAGTAAAATAAAAAGGAAATAAAATGAAAAGAACTATAATTTTTTTAGTTGGATGCTTATTGGCAACATCACAGCTTTTTGCACAGAATCTAGTAATGGAAACCGAAATTAAACAACAACGATTTGGATCACAAATACTGTATAAAGACAATAATAACAATCTATTAAATGGTCATTATAAAATAGCTGACAGTCGTGGTAATTTTATCAATGTTCATTTTAAAAAGGGAAAGAAAGAGGGTAAACAGATTAATTATGATTATAAAGAACGTAAATTGAGTGAAAAGGTTTTCAAGAATGGTAAACTGAATGGAGAATATAAAAGATATTCACAGAATGGAAAAGTTAACACTCAAGGTAAGTTTTTAAATGGCGAAGAAGAAGGAAAATGGGAATATTTTGATGATAAAGGTGAAGTTAAAACTTTTGAGCATTATAAAAATGGGAAAGCACATGGCAAGTGGTGGAAAAAGGTGCGAACAAATCATAACACTGATGAATATATTGATTTTGGTTGGTTTTCAGTACAACTACCTTCGGTTTCTGAAATAGAGAATACAATAACAACATCTTTTATAACTGAAAATTATAAAGATGGTGAGCATTTTGGTAAATCAGAACAAAAAAACGAAGATGGTACTATTGAGTGGGAAAAAGACTATATTGATGATGTAAATTACACAAGCAAGCAATATTATTCTAATGGAAAGTTAGCCATAGAAAGAACTATAAAGGAAAATAAATTAGATGGCAAGTTCAGGCGATATAATGAAAACGGGGTTTTATTATTGGAGGTTGATTTCAAAGAAGACCAAATTATAAAAGGTGTAGCGTATTATTTAAATGGCAATAAAAAAGAAGTTAGACATTTTTCTTATGGTAAACAGAATGGTCTTTTTGAAAGTTATAGTGATAAAGGTATTAAATTAGAAGAAGGCAATTATAAAGATGATTTTAAAACTGGTGTTTGGAAAAGTTTTAGTGAAGATGACGGTGTTTTAATGTCAGAGCGTACTTATGAAAACAATATACTTAATGGTCTTTATAAAAGTTATAATGAAGCTGCACGAGTTGATTGGGAAGGGAATTATAAAAATGGAGAAAAAGATGGAATTTGGAAAAAATATAATTTGGCAGGAAAGCTTATACAAGAAACAGAATATAAGTTAGGTAGAGAAATATCAAATAAAGATTATAAATAAGAGTACTGTAGTTAATATGGCTACAACAAAGGCTGTACGGTTTTTCACAGATAGTTGCCCGCTGTAAAATGAGTACAAATGAAAGTTAGTATCCCAAATATTACTACGAGTTTATTTCTACTTTTTGCTGTACCTTATTTATCGTGGCTTTGTTTTGTGTTGCTGAGTCTTATTTTTACTGAAAATTATGTTGATATATACAAAATAATAGGGTTGTTCTCTTTTTGTGCATTTGAATGCTTATTTTTATATGTTTTGATTTTTAAATTTAAAATCGTAAAGATTAAAGATAGTGGTATATATGCTTTTTACCCATTCTTAAATAAAAGAAAACATATTTTATGGGAGAATTTTCATAGTATAGAGGCTGATGTTATGCTTCGTTATCGATTGCCTTCATTCCGTAAAATAACGATTAAAGGTAAAAAGGGGCGAGAAAAAATTGTAAGTATTTCTTTGACAGATATAGAATTTGAAAATTTTAATTCTTTAACTTCAGATATTCCAATTGCAAATTACAAGAAACTTCGTACAAAAATAGATAAAGAACTAGCAAAAGAAGAAAAAAATACATTTTTAATATATGCAATTGCTTCTTTTGTAGGGTTCTTATTCGTTCTATATCAATTATTCTTTGGAAAAGTAAAATCTATGACAGGAATAGCTATCTTACTCTTGATACTATTATTTTTTAGCATTCAAAATATTCGTAAAACATTGTGGATTTTTAATATTTTGAATAAGACTAACAGTAGATAGCATGCAGAAGAAAAAGCAATGCTGTGTTTATCTAATAGCAAAATTACACATTTTGTTTGAGGGAAAATATACCAATATTTATATACTTACACAATAAATCTTATTCCTATAATAATGTTATTAAAACAAAGCTTAGTGTTATTTACTTGTTTGTAAGTAGAGTAAAAAAATATTAAAAATTTAAAAACAAAATTGTATTTTTGATTTTTTATGTCTTTTTCAATTACAATTGAAATATTAAAAATTATATTATGCGTAAATATATATTCACATTTTTATTATCGTTAGGGGTTTTATACTCAGGTTATTCACAAAAGTTTACAAAGTTTTCATCCGATTCGGAGAAGTATTTGGAGGAAATGGACAAATTATTCTCACGCAGTTCAACCAATTATGGAAAAGGAAAAGATTTGTTAGATGAGATAGAAATTAAGTGGACGACAGGAGTAATTGCAGAGAGTAATAAACAAAATATTTATCTGATATCTAACCTATTACTAAAAAAACGAGCAAGAGCATTTCCTCACTTTTATGAATATCTGAATACCATTAATACTTTTTATAAACAACAAGTAAATCCCACATTTTATGCTGAATGGGAAAAGGGTTTAATTGCTTTATTAAAGGAACGAAAGACAAAACTACACGCAGTACAGCGGTATATGAAGAGTATGCAGAATTTAATTTTGTATAATTCGCTTTATTATTCCTCATCAGTAAAATGGTTTGTTGATAATAATAACTATAATGTAGTATTTGAAAACGACTCGTTAAAAATCATCTTCAATAGCCTAAATATAAAAGCCAAACTACGTAGAGATAGTATAATAATACATGAAACATCGGGTGTTTTTTATCCTATAAATAATACTTGGCAAGGAGGTTCGGCAAAAGTATATTGGGATAGAGTAGGTTTAAGCAGAGATAGTGTATATGCCGAAATAAAATCTTATAAATTAAACTTAAAGAAGTCGTATTATAAAGTACCAAACGTAAAATTCTATAATAAATACTACTTTTCCTATCCTTTAGTTGGTACGCTTAGCGATAAAGTAGTTGAATCAAAACGAAAAGTGTATCCAAAATTTGAATCTAACGAAAAGCGTTTTAAGATAAATAATCTATTTGAGGATATAAATTTTGTTGGTGGTTTTAATATGAACGGAGATAAGGTATTAGGTACAGGTAGCAAAACGCAAAATGCCGAATTGTCGCTTTATCGCGATGTTGAATATGTTGAAAATGGCGATACCTTAATACATAAAGAACTCTTTATACGCTTACGCTCAATGTATTACACCCTAACTACTGATAACATAGTAGCTCTAAATGCGAAAGTATCAATGTATTTAGATAAGGATTCAATCTATCATGCAGGATTAATGTTTAAGTATACCGATAAAAACCGCGAGGTCAATTTTATTAGAGATGATAATCCTGAAAATATGTCGCGTAGTTTATATTACAACACCTACCATAATATAGAAATGGATTTTGAATTGTTAAAATGGCAAATGGGCAATAAACGAATGGATTTTACCATGTTACGAGGCTCGGCAATTAATATCGCACAATTTGAATCATTAAATTATTTTAGCGAATCGAGGTATTATGAGGCACAAGGATTAGAGGATATTCATCCTTATGTTGCATTACGACGTTTTAGGCAAACGTATCATACCGAGGAGTTTACAGCCTCACAATTTGCTAGGTTTATCCGACAATCAATGACTGTAACCAAACGATTGCTAATAAAGCTAACCTATAAAGGAATTGTCGATTATGACTTTGAAACCGAAGTATGTAAAATTCGTCCTAAACTATATAATTATTTAGATGCCGTAGTTGGTAAAATTGATTACGACCTTATAAAATTAGAATCGCAAACCAATTCAGGTTTAAATAATGCTACCTTAGATTTACAGAATCTGAACCTAGCTATTAATGGTGTTCCTATGGTTAATGTTAGTGATAGTCAGAATGTTATCTTTTATCCGTCAAATGCACAAATAACCATGAAGAAGAACCGCGACTTTACATTTGGAGGAATGGTTGAGGCAGGATTATTTCAGCATTACGGAAAGGACTTCCGTTTTGATTACGATAGCTTTAAAATAGTTCTGAAAAATATCGACTCGTTAGCTATAAAAGTGCAAGTGGGTGTAAATAACTGGGGGCGTAGAAAATTAGAAAACGTAAATAACGTGCTTGAACATATTAATGGTGAGATAGTTATTGATAATCCTAATAATAAATCAGGAGTAAAAGACAATCCTGAATATCCGATATTCTATAGTACAGAAAAATCGTATGTGTATTATGATTACGACCATATACAAAAAGGAAAATACACACGAGATAAATTTTATTTTGTAGTAGAAGAATATATAATAGATAGTCTGAACGATTTTACCGTTGAAGGATTGGGTTACGACGGAACATTGTTTTCAGCAGATATCTTTCCTCCTATACAAGATAGGTTAGTTCTGCAAGACGATAATTCCTTAGGTTTTAAACGAAAAGAAGCCGATGGTATAGTACTATACAAAGGGAAAGGGCGGTATATTAATGATATTTGGTTAAGTAATCAAGGGTTGCGAGGAAACGGAACAATAGAATATTTAACAGCAACAGCAAAGTCCGATGATTTTATATTTTACCCCGATTCAACCAATGGTATAACCACAAGTTTTGTTATAGATGAAACAAAAGGTAAGGTGGAGTATCCGCAAATACAAGCCGAAAAAATATACATGCACTGGATGCCATATTTAGATAATTTACGCACCGAAAGTATAGGCGAAAGTTTTGTTATGTATAACGGAAAAGCTGAATATGCAGGAGCTTTAGATTATAAGCCAGATAAACTGTTAGGGGCAGGTTCAGTTATGTATAATAATGGAAAAATAAGCTCTGAAATGTTAGATTTTAAGAGTAGAACATTCGATTCGGATACCGCTAATTTAGAGATAAATGCAACGGAAACCAAAGCCTTAGCATTAAAAACAAACAATGTAAAAACACATGTCGATTTTGATGCTATGGAGTCAAAGTTCCAATCAAATAATCCAACAGAACGCACTCATTTGCCTGAAAATCTTTATTATGGGTATGTACAATTGTTTAATTGGAAAATGTTGGAGCAAAATATACAAATGGTAAGCGAACAACAGCAACCTGAATTAGCTGAGGTAAAACAAAAATCCTTTATGGCAGATAAGCAGGATACTATTGTAGGTTCATTATTTGTATCAACACATAAAGGACAAGACTCATTAAACTGGATAAGTTCAGTTGCCGATTTTGATTTGAATAACAGTATATTAAAAGCCCATAAAGTAGAAATGATAAAAGTAGCCGATGCATCGGTTATACCTAACGAGGGCGAAGTGCAGATAAACAAAACAGCACAAATGCGAACCTTATCAAAAGCAAGGTTGGTTGCTAATAATATTTCAAGGTTACATAAATTCCATGATGCTACAATTAACATTCGTTCACGTAAAAAATATCATGGCGATGGTAAATATTATTATGAACATATACCAGATAAGAAGCAAGTAATTAACTTTGATGTAATTGCCGTAGATTCAACAGGAATAACCTTTGCAAAAGGTAAAATTAAGGGGGTAGAAGATTTCTCGCTATCACCTCAGTTTGCTTATCAAGGGCTTGTGGAGTTGTATGCCCCAAATCCATTATTTCAATATAATGGATATACTAAGATTAATCATGAATGTAACCCAGAACTTGCAGAAAGTTGGATAAAATTTAGTTCTGAGATAAATCCTGATTCTATCTATATCCCAATAGAAGACCCATTAAAAGATATTAATGATGGATTCTTAGTTTCGGGACCTATGACCGCAACCGATTCAATGTATGTATATCCAGCATTTGTGTCGCCACGTAACTTATATAGTAACTTCCCAGTGGCAACAGCTAGCGACTATTTGCGATTTAATAAAGGTTCAAAAGCATACGAGATAGGTAGTAAAATACGTATGTTTGATAACGATACAACGGGCAATTTCCTTAGTTTAGATACAAAGTCGTGTAAACTATATAGTGATGGCGAGATAAATACAGGAGCTAATCTAGGGCAAGTAAAATTTAAAACATGGGGTAATTCATATTATAAAACCAAAGAAGATGAATTAAAATTAGACCTTTTTGCAACCTTAAATTACTTTATGCCACCAGAGGCTTTAAAGATGATTTCAGATACCTTGCAGTCCTTAGCATTTTTAGAGGCGGTAGAGCTTAAAGGTAATTTGTACGAAAAAGGATTAAAGAACGTATTAGGTCATACCGCAGCTAATTTATATCTGAAAGAGCAAAATATGTATGGTGGGGTAAAAGTAATGCCAGAGCCATTAACAAGTGCCTTTGTATTTAATAAATTGCAATTAAAATGGCGTAAAAAAAGTCATGCATGGCGTTCTGAAGGTAAATTAGGTATAGTAAATATTAATGGTATTCCTATTAATAAAAAAGTAAAAGGATATCTTGAGATAATCCGACGCCGAAGTGGAGATGAAATGAATCTGTATTTAGAATTAACTCCTAAATTATGGTATTATTTTAATTACAGACGTGGGTTAATGCAAATGTATTCAAGTTATTCGCCATTTAATGAGTTTATTTCAAACATAAAAGGTTCCGACAGAAAGTTAAAAGTTCATAGGGGAGAAGCCTCTTATGTATTCTTCCTTTCAAATGTACGAAAGAAGAAAAAGTTTATAAAACGAATGAAAGAGCCTGATGCTTTTGTTGAGGAAGAGCCAGAAGAAGACCCAAAGAAAAAAGGAAAAAATAAGGATGATGACGAAGAAGAGGAAGATAGTAATGACGATGAAGATAGCGAAGATGAAGACTCAGATGAAGATTATCAGCAATATGAGGAGGATTGATATAAAAATAGAATACCCGATATTTATCGGGTATTTTTTTGTTAACAAAAAGTTAAAATTGAAAAATTGCATTCTAAATAAGATATTTTTTATAATATTTGCTGTATTAAATTTCTAATCAAGAATTAACGGAAGTTTTAAAATCATCTAATTATGAGAAACAAACTATTAATTACTACAATTTTATCATTTATAATGATAGGTTCTAATGCCCAAACCTTAAAAGTTATCTACAAAGAGAAATTAAATTTAGAGGAAAAATTTAAAGACGTTGAAGACCCATCGTGGCGAAAACTACTAATGGACGGAGCAAAAAAGCCCAATTACTACGAGTTAATTAATTGCAAAGGCATATCCATTTTTCAGCAAAATAAACAAGAGGAAGAGGTTGATAGGAACTCGGGTATGAGAGTTTTTGGAGAAAGTAATACAAATGATATCTTTTACCGAAACCATAATCAGAGAACATATACAACCCAAGCCGATTTTATGTCTCGTGTATTCTTAATAAATGGCAAATTGGAGCAACCAAAATGGGAACTTACCGATAAAATAATAAACATAGGCAAATACAAGTGCTCAAAAGCTTTCCTAACAAGAGATAGCACCAAAATAACAGCATGGTTTACCTTAGATATACCAAGCAACGAAGGACCAAAAGATTTTTGGGGTTTACCAGGGCTTATATTAAAGGTTGAAACAAAATTATTTACTCTTGAAGCAACAAAAATATCAGTAAAAAAAGAGTCAACCGAGATTGAAAAGCCTAAAAAAGGAAAGAAAATGACACATGACGCTTTTGCTAAAATGAAAAAGGAAAAAACCGAGGAGTTGAAAAACAGAGGTGGTAGAAGACATTGATGTGTTAATTTGATAATGAGATAATGTAAAACAATTAATAAACTAAATACTAAAATGAAATACCTTTACAAAAAATTATCGCTATTCGTACTATTTATAATAGTATCAAGCAGTGCATTTTCGCAAAACAAAGTAAATGGTTCAGTTATGGGTAAACGGGGTGAAAAACTATCATTTGCTAATATAATTGTATATGATAAAGACAGCGTAAAAACCATAACCTACACAACAAGTGATACTGAAGGTAAGTACTCCTTACAATTAAGCAGTGGTACTTATTTATTTAAAATTAGTTATTTAGGATATGAGCCTATGGCTTTACGTAAAACTATAGATAAGGATATAAAACTAAATTTTAAACTTACTGAGGATAGCGAGGATATTGGCGAAGTGGTAATTGAGGCGGAATATTTGGAGGCGGCAATGCGAGGCGACACAGTAAAATACAACGTCAAAAGTCTGACTACTGGCAATGAGGAAAATCTGAAAGAGGTATTGGAAAAATTACCTGGGATTGAGATTGGCGACGATGGTAAAATAATGGCTAATGGCAAAAAAATAGACAAACTAATGATTGACGGCAAAGACTTTTTTGGCAATCAACACCAATTAGCAACTCAAAATATTACTCCCAAAATGATAAAAGGGGTTACTTTGTTAAAAAATCATAAGGATTTTTCAGATATAGATAACACAATAAAAACCCGCAAAACTGCTATGAATATTGAGATTGAGGACGAATATAAAAACAAAGTAAATGGCAATGTTACAGCAGGAGGGGGATATAAAAATAAATATGAATTTAATGCCAATTTGTTTTCGTTCCGTACTAAGGTTAACGTAACTTTTATAGCTAATACCAATAATGTAGGTAATGAAGTTATGTCCTTTTCGGATTTTATGAACTTTCAGAATGGCTCAGGAGCTTCAGGTAGAAGAGGTGGAGGAATTACTTATTTTACATTTTCTGGTTCTATACCTTCATTTTTATTTGCAAATAATGATGTAAAAGAAAAGAACGAACAGTTTGTGGGTTTAAACCTTTCGGGTAATCCTACAAAACGTTTAAAAATAAGTGGTTATGTGCTTTTTGATAGAACAGATGTGTTAGAAAGCACTCTCGCTCAACAGACCTATTTTAATGCTAAAAAACCAACTGTATTAAATTTGAGCAAAACAAACGACAATCTTTTACTAATGAATAACTCATTTTTTAGTGCATCATATAAACCCAATAAAAAGACGCTTTTTGATTATACTGTTAGTTTTACACCAGATAAAACTAATATAGATATTGATGATAATATGCGAAAAACTAAATACAATAGTGATAAAGATATTAAGTCATACACATTAACACAAACCTTAAAGTATAAGCAAAATTTGGGAAAAGTTGTTGTTGAGGCTGCTGCTTATCAAACAATCGAGAATAACAAAAACGATTTAGAAATGTTATCCGACCAACCTTTTTTAGGCTTATTGTTTACCGATAAAAATTATTCAGCATTGCAGGAAAAGGATGTGTCAACAAATAAATTTGGTATAGAAACATCAGTAAAATGGGATATTGTAAAACATCTTTCAAGTGAAATAAGTTATGATTTTTCAAAAAATAAAGAAACTCTTTATACCGATATTAAAAATAATAATTTAACAAACAATGCAGTTTTAGATTTGTGGGATAACACATTTGGGGTTAGTTTGTATGACAAAAGCAAGTCGTTTTTTAATTACGAAGTGGGTAATAGGTTTAGTTTCTTAAATAGCGATAATGCAAATAATTTTCACTTACAACCTTTTGCAAATATTACTCTTAATTTTACTCAATCTAATAGTTTGCATCTGTCATACAGTCGTGATGTTGAATTACCACATGTTGAAAATCTTATTTTGAATAACTATATTTCGAGTTTCAACACACTGACAAGCAACAAGAGTATTACAGAAAATACTTTTACAGAATATGATAATTTTGCGCTTAGCTATTCCTTACACGACCTATTTTCAGGTTTGTCAATTCATTTGAGTGTAAATGCAGGTTTAGGTAAAGATATTATTACGCAAAACACTTGTTATCAAAAAGATTATAGAATAAATGAATATACCTTGGCAGATGATACTAAAAGAATAGGAGGGTATGTTTATGCTGGTAAAAAATTAAGCAAAATTCCGTTTAAAATAGGTTTTAGTGGTAGTTATTCGGCATCGGAGCGATATAGTTTTATTAATGATAAATCGAGCAAATTTGTGTCGAATAATATTAGTAACCGAGTGTATGTTAGGTCGAGGTTTAAAAAGCCTTTCTTTAATTTTAGTTTTGGTTATCGCATCAGCAATAGCATAGTTGAGAATACCGAAATTAAAGTTACAAATACTCTAACAACTCAACAGCCATATTTTGATTTACGTTTTAAATATTTTCAATTTCGATTGAATATTGAGGGCTCAGTTAAATTTTACAACGGAAAATCGTTTGACCAAACTGTGTATAGTTTAGACCCTGTGTTTAAGTATGTTACGATGGATAAAAAATGGGAATTTTTCGCAAAAGGGCATGATGTATTTAACTTAGGCAAAAACTCAATTATTGAGAATTCAGTCCGTGATGATTATTTGGAGGAAAAAACAATTTATACCCTTGGCGGATATGTTATGTTTGGGGTTAAGTATAATTTTTAGATGAATTTAAAAAAAAAGGTATCAATAAACTAAGTTTTAAGTTTATAATAATTGAATTTTTTAATAAATCTTCAGATATTCTTATATAGAAAGGTTGTACTATATTTAGGTACAGCCTTTTGTTTACTTTAAACAAGTTCTAAAGTTTGTTTTATAAACGCATTTATTGATATTCCTTTTTCGTTAGCAATATTGGCAATTTTACTATGTATATCTGACGGAATACGAATGTTTAACCTACCAGTATATGGTTTTAATGGGGTAATATTATTTTGTTTGCAGTCATCTAAATAATCATCAATTGCATCAATAAAATCTGCTTTTAATTCATCTATAGAAGTTCCCTCATATGATATCGTATGTTTATTCATTCCTTGAACTTTTCCGTATAAACAATTATCTTCTTCGCTATATTCTACACTTCCAGTATAGCCTTTATATTTTAATACGCCCATTTTATATGAATTTATTGGTTTTTAATAATTCTAAAACTTGTTTTAACACATACTTTTTTATAATATTAGATGGATGTGGTTTATGTACACGGTATTGTAAATTTTGTTCTTTATTTTCAAATTTTACACGTGAGCCAGAATAGTTCTCATTTAATATGAAATTAAAAATTGCAAATAATTTTACTAATTCGTCAAATGTAAAATCATTCGGTAATTCTAAAAATCGTTTTATTAATTTGTCTTTTTTGCTCATGTTTATTTGAGAATAACAATACAAATGTAACTAAAAATAGTTACAATTCAACTTTATTTTTTCTTTTTTTTGCCAAAACACTCAAACATTTGCTATTTTTACAAAAAAAATTATGATAAAAGTAAAATCAAGCAATACACAACGTTCGGCAATTGTAAAAATGGGAATGAAACTTGCCGATGCCATTGAAACTACAGGGAAGGAATATCTGTTGTTAAATCGTGGAGTAAATTCAGTTGAGAATATCAATTTGAGTAAAGTTGTACAAAACATAGATTTTAATAGCAACGATATACAAGTTTACCCAGGTAGCAACGGAAAATTACCCTTACGCAATGCAATTAACCGCGAATATTTTAACAATAAAGCAGATGTAAAAAACATACTAATAACATCTGGTGGTATTGCTGGGCTTGATATAACGTTTCAGAATATTGAAACAGAGCAAGTTTTATTGCCTAACTTCTTTTGGGGTACTTACACACAAGTTTTAAAATTGCGAGGAATAAAGTACAGTAGTTATTCAAGTTACGACTATCTGAAAAATAATGCCGAGCAACTAAAAAATAAAGCAGTAATTATTTGCGACCCAGGTAATCCACTTGGAGAAAAATACGCTGACTACAGACTTTTAGAGGTAATCCGTGAATTGAACAAGCACAATGTTACTGTAATTATCGACTGTCCATACCGCAAACTATTTACCGACCACACCGACACTTTTTTTGTCGAACTGATGGAATTGCAAAACGTAGTAATTGTTGAAAGTTTTAGCAAGTCGTTGGGACTGAGCGGACAGCGAATAGGATTTTTATATTGTAAAAATTTGGACTTTATAGACGAGGCAAGTCTACGAGTTTTGTATTCCACAAATGGAATTAATGCTTTTTCTCAATGTCTTGTGCATCAGTTACTTGATAGCGAGGAGGGCAAACAAGCGGTTACTCGTTTTAAGCAAATAACCACCGAGCATATTGCAAAAAATATACAGTTTTTAAAGGAGAATAATCTGTTAGCCAATGAGTTATATCCTAATAGTGAGCCACAAGGTATTTTTGCAGTTATAAACAAAAATCCTGATGAACTGTTTGAACATAGGATTGGCGGAGTTGGAATGAATTATTTTACACT
>PDWI01007200.1_pt1 | contig 13640 bp, 12 predicted proteins | sample 1430891 | NCBI WGS metagenome assembly PDWI01 (sample SAMN01162508, study PRJNA174530) | Oral metagenome, whole genome shotgun sequencing project. | biome: Marine environment; feature: Marine mammal; material: Swab sample of the gingival sulcus; isolation source: swab sample of gingival sulcus...
AGGAAGTCGTGCAATAAAAGTAACTAGGGGAATTATCCCTCAAAACTATAAAAAAGAAAATTAAAAGATAAATATTTTTAGCACTATTTTTGCATATTCTAACAAGAGGGTTAACTTTTTAGTCAAAAAATTGTCATTAAATGATAACTTTTTAAGAGGATAGAAAATGAGCGAAGAGACAGAAAAGATTGTAAATGATGTAGCAGAGGCAGCAGACAATATAGTTCAGGCGACAGAAGATGCTAACAATACAATCCCCAATAATATGGATTTTCTTTTAGATATAAATCTAACAATTGGAGTTGAAGTAGGTAGAACAAAGATGACAATACAAGACCTTCTTCAACTAGGGCAAGGTTCTGTTATAGAGCTAACAAAATTAGCTGGAGAACCCTTAGATGTATATGTAAACGATAGATTGGTTGCAAAAGGAGAAGCAGTAATCGTAAATGAAAAGTTTGGAGTTAGAGTAACAGATGTTTTATCTCAACACGACAGATTGCAATCTTTAGGATAAAAAAAATTAAAAATAAAATGCAAAAAATCCTTATAACCTTAACTTTAACGCTAAGCTTAGTGCTTACTCTTACGCCTTCTATTTCTCTAGGAGAAGAAATAAAAAAACCTAAAACTCCTTTTCAAAAAAGAATGGAAGAAAGACAAATTAAAAAAAAATCAGAGATAGAAATTGGCTCTAGCCTCCCTAAAAGAACCTATGTAGCTGAAAACATAGTTAAAGGAATTATTTATTGTATAGCTATTTTCCTTTTATTTTCACATTTAAATAATTACTTAAAATCAAAAAAAGAAACTAAAACTGAAAATGATATTGATATTTTAGCACGTAGAGGGATTGGAAATAGAATGTCTTTACTTTTAGTAAAAGTAGAAGAAAAAAAGTTCTTCTTATCTCAAACTCAAGACTCAATCACTATGCTTGCTCCTTTAAGCGATCCTTTAGAATTCAGCGAAAATTTTGATGAAATACAAATTAAAGAAGAAGAAATACCTTCTACTTAAAATAGAAAAGGTTTAAAAGAATGTTAAAAATAAAAATAATAAAAAATATTTTTATTATTTCCCTTATTGCTGTTCTTTATTTATCGTTTTTTGCATCCACTGCTTTTGCTGCAGAAGATCCAGTATCTCCAGTAGTAACAATTAACACAACTTCAAGCTCTGGAGTTCAATCTGAAGAAGTCTTTGCGGGACTAAAACTAGTAGCCCTTTTAACTGCTATGATTTTTATCCCATCTCTTTTAATGAGCGGAACTTGCTTTACTAGAATTATTATTATTTTAGGATTAACTAGACAGGCTTTAGGAACGGCACAAACCCCGCCAAATCAGGTAATTGTTGGAATAGGTTTATTTTTAACTTTTGCGATAATGGGCCCAGTTTTTGAAGAAGTATATGAAAATGCGTTGGTTCCATATGCAGATGACCAAATTGGGCATATGGAAGCTGCAACAAAGGCTTTTAACCCACTAAAAAAGTTTATGCTCTCTCATACAAGAGAAGCAGATTTAGCTCTTTTTATAGAGGTTAGACATGAAGAACCACCAGAAGCCCCTGAGGATTTAAGCCCATTAGTTATAGTTCCGGCTTTTTTATTAAGCGAACTAAACACTGCATATCAAATAGCATTTTTGATTTATCTTCCCTTTCTAATACTAGATATGGTGATTTCCTCAATTTTAACCTCAATGAGTATGATTACCTTACCACCTACTATAATCTCTCTTCCAATAAAGTTAATGCTTTTTGTCGTTATAGATGGTTGGCATTTAATTATAGGGAATTTAATAAAAAGTTATAATGTATGACTAATTAAGGTTAAAAAAAAGATGGGAATTGAAGAATTTATAGAAATTGCAGCTTATGGGGTTCAAACTGCTCTATTAGTCGCAGCTCCTGTTTTAGCTCTTGGACTAATAGCGGGATTAAGTGTTAGTCTATTTCAAGCTGCTACTCAAATTAACGATTCAGCCTTAGCTTTTATACCTAAAATCTTAGCAACAATTGTCTCCCTTTATGTTTTTGGGCCTTGGATGATGTCTCAAATCTCATCTTTTGCAACTTATAGTTTTAACCAAATTTCACATATAACTATGTAAATAAACATTATTATGGATTTAGTTGATAAAACTCTAAACATAAACTGGACTCCTTTTTGGACATGGCTATTAGTTAGCACCAGATTGATTGGGGTTTTTAGTATTATCCCCGCAGTAGGAACTAATCAAATCCCGATATTTGCAAGAACTTCTATTAGTATAGTTATAGGGGTTGTTTTTGTTTTTAGTGGAATGAGTGCTGCTATGCCGGAAAATATGGTAGAAGCAGCTGTTATGCTTTTAACTGAGTTTATTTTAGGGTTTATTTTAGGGTTTGTTCCATCAATGATTATAGGAGCGGTTGCTGTTTCTGGACAAGTTACTACTGGAGCAATTGGACTAGGGCAAGCAAATATGATGGACCCATCTCTCGGAGCACAAGTAGCGATACTAGCAAGAATCCAATCCCTTATAGCAGGAGTAGTTTTTTTATTAATTAACGGACACCATAGCGTAATTAGAGCAGCAAGCGATGCTTTTGGAAGTGTTGGAGTGGGGAAATTTGACCCAAATATAAACGTAGTTATGCTTTTAATAGATAGATTCTCTCATGCTTTTGAGTTAGCAGTTTCTCTATCAGCTCCTATTTTAGTAACTGTTTTAATAGCTAACTTTGTTTTAGGGTTAATTACAAGATTTGTCTCCCAAGTAAATATATTTATTATTAGTTTACCCCTAACAATAATAATGGGGTTATATATTACAATTTACACTACTAGCGGACTAGTAGAACATTTAATAAAAGAATTCTCTTATCTAGAAGACGTCTACACTGTTTTACAAACTCTTAAATAAATCTCTTTTCTTTTTTTATATGCGTATTTTTTGACTTTAAAGTCAAAAAATTTGTTTCTAGTTTTTATGGTTTATCTTGTATTTTTAAGAGATTAGCATGGCATATTAGTTGCTAGATAAAGCTATGGGGGAAAAGGTTAAAAAGTTTTTAGGTTAAAGATTTAAAAATATGGCAAAAGAAACAGAAAGCGGCGAAGAGAAAACGGAGGATCCGACAGAGCGGCGTATAACTGAGGCCAGAAAAGATGGTAATGTTTGCAAGTCTCAAGAAATTTCCATGGTATTTGGAATATTAGCTGCTTTTATATCTTTAAAGATAGCATCTCCTCTTCTTTGGAAAGATTTAAAATTAATAACAACCTCCGCTTTTACTTCAAGATATTCTTTTGAAGAACCTTTAATGATAAATTCCTTACAAAACGGATTTTTAAATTTAGTTTCTCTTCTCTTACCTCACTTAATGATAATATGGATTATTACCGCTTTTTTTGGGGCGGGAGCTATGGCTGTTCAAACAAAATTTTTATTTTCTAAAAAACTTCTCGTCCCTAAATTATCTAATGTAAATCCAATAGCTGGATTAAAACGTCTTTTTACAATGCGTAATTTTATAAACCTAATAAAGGCAATACTAAAATTAGCTATAATATGTCCTATTGCATACTTTGCTTTTTTAGATTTGTTTCCTGAGTTTTTAAATCTAACAAATATTCCAATCCCTCACCTTCTTCCATATACAGAAACTGCAGCAAGTTATATTTTTTGGAAAATCATTTTTCTTCTCTTACTTCTTGCAATCTTAGACTACGCATATAACCGCTGGGAATGGAAACAAAACGTTAAGATGTCTAAAACAGAAGTAAAAGAAGAATCAAAGTCTACTGAAGGTGATATGAAAACTAAAAATCGTATCAAACAAATGGGGATGCAGAGGATTAGACAACTTATGATGCAATCTGTTCCTTCAGCAGATGTAGTTGTTACTAACCCTACAAGAATTTCAGTTGCTTTAAAATACGATTTAAAATCTTCTAAAGCTCCAACTGTTGTTGCTAAGGGGAAAGCTCATTTAGCAGCTCATATTCGAGAACTAGCAAAAGAAAATAATATTCCAATAGTAGAAAGAAAACCCCTAGCAAGGGCTCTTTATAAAGCAGTAGAGGTAGGAGAAGAGATCCCATATGAGTTCTATAAAGCAGTAGCAGAGATATTAGCCTATGTTTATAAACTAAAAGGAAAAATGATTAAAAGGTAAAAAAAGTTGAAAGAAAAGGGTTTTAATAAACAGATGATTACAAGTCTAACTGTTCCAGCTATGCTGATAGGGGTAATTATTATTATGATAATTCCTATCCCCTCTTTTTTGTTAGATATACTCTTATCTTTTAATATAACTCTTTCTTTAGTTGTTATGTTTGTTGCTCTTTATATAGATAGACCGCTAAACTTTTCATCCTATCCAGCTCTTCTTTTAATGACTACTTTATTTAGACTTTCTATGAACATATGCTCAACTAGATTAATACTTTTAAATGGAGATAGCGGACTAGATGCAGCGGGACATGTAATACAAGCTTTTGGTAATTTTGTTTTAGGCGGAAATTTTATAATAGGTGTAATTATTTTTGTAATAATTGTATGGGTAAACTTTGGCGTTATTACAAAAGGTTCTGGAAGAATTGCAGAAGTTGCAGCAAGATTTACTTTAGATGCGATGCCTGGAAAACAAATGGCAATTGACTCTGATTTAAACTCCGGACTTATCACAGAAAGTGAAGCAAAACAAAAAAGACAAGACTTATCTTCAGAAGCCGAATTTTATGGAGCAATGGATGGTGCTTCAAAATTTGTTAGAGGAGATGCTATAGCTGGTATTATTATCACCATGATTAATATAGCGGGTGGTTTAATAATAGGAGTAGCATTAAAAGATATGAGCATGCTTGAAGCTGCCCATACCTATACACTTCTTACAGTTGGAGATGGGATGGTAAGTCAAATCCCAGCTCTTATTGTTTCAACTTCTGCGGGTCTTATTGTAGCAAGAGCAGCTTCTGGAGCAGACTTAGGGACAGAAGTTGGAACCCAGTTAACGGCTTATCATAAGCCTCTTATGCTTGCTTCAGTCGTTGCCACTTTATTTGCTTTTATTCCAGGTCTTCCTTTTATGCCTTTTATGGTTTTAGGAATTGGTAGTGGAGTGCTGGCTTTTAGTTCAAAACAAAAAATAGAAGAACAAAAGAAAATACAACTAACAACTAAAGATAGCGAAGAACAGAGCTCTCTACCTGCTCCGGGAAGCACAGAAGAAGTTCAATCATTGCTAAATATAGATCTTTTAGAACTAGAGGTGGGCTATGAATTAGTTCCAATGGTTGATGCTGCTAATGGTGGAGATTTAATAGAAAGAATACGAGGGCTAAGAAGACAGTTTGCTATGGACTTTGGTTTTATAGTTCCTCCTATTCATATTAGGGACAATGTAAGACTAGAATCAAATCAATATAGATTGTTATTAAAGGGAATAGAAATAGCAAAAGGAAATATTAAGCCACATCACCACTTAGCTATGGACCCAGGTGGAATAAACGCAGATATTCCTGGAACCCCAACAAAAGAGCCAGCTTTTGGTTTAGATGCACTTTGGATTTCAGAAAACGATAAAGACAGAGCTCAATTTGCTGGATATACGGTAGTTGACCCTCCAACTGTAATAACAACTCATCTAACAGAAGTAATTAAATCTCATGCTCATGAGATTTTAGGAAGAGAAGAAGTTCAAACTCTTTTAGACAACATAGGTAGGACACATCCAAAACTAGTAGAAGAAGTATGTCCGGCTATAGTTTCTTTAAGCATACTACAACAAGTTTTAAGTGGTCTTTTAAGAGAAAGTATTTCAATTAGAGATTTAAGAACTATTTTAGAAACATTAGCAGATTGGGCACCTTCAACCAAATCTCCAGAAAGACTAATAGAACTTTGTAGGAGTGCCCTTTCAAGAGCAATTACTGCTAATTATTCATCTGAAGATGGAACCTTACCACTAATAAGTATGGCCCCAGGATTAGAAAGAACTCTTAATGATGCACTTCAGGTAACAGAACACGGCTCTTACTTAGCCCTAGAACCTACAGTTGCTCAAATATTTATAACAAAACTAAAAAAAGCAGCTGAAGCTGCTGCTGGAAGAGGGTTTCAACCCATTTTATTATCTCCGAGCACATTAAGACCAGCTATTTATGCCTTTACGGAAAAGTTTATACCGGGATATTCAGTTCTTTCGCACCAAGAAATATCCCCAAGTGCAAGAGTTCAATCTTTGGGAGTTGTAAGTTTTGAAAACTAGTTTAAAAAATAAAAAAAGAGGTATCGTATTATGATAGAAACTTTTAGAGAAAGCACCTCTACAAAAGCTCTTCAAGCAATTAAAAAAAACCTTGGAGAAAATGCTATTATTTTAGGAACTAAAAAAATAAAGACAAAATCTGGAAATTTTGAAATCGAAGTTAAAGCAGCTCCCTATGACTATATCAAAAAAAACGAAGAAGAGAGCATATTATCAAAATTTTCTAAATTCTTAACTCTTAGTGGATTAAGTAAAGAAAATACATCTTCTTTAATAGAAGAATATAAAAAGAGAAATTACTCTAAAAACAGGGGAATAGATTTAGATATTTTAAGCGAGGTTTTCTCTTCTAAGTTATCCTTTATAGAGAAATTACCTGAGAAAAACTCAATTTACGCTCTTTTAGGTCCTACTGGAGTAGGGAAAACAACAAGTATTGCAAAAATTTGTGGACAACTTCTAGAAGAGAAAGAGAACTCTATTGGGCTAATAACACTTGATACATATAGGGTTGGAGGAGAAGAACAATTAAAAGGATTTTCTAATTTATTTAACCTCCCTATGAAAGCCCCTTGTTCTATAGATGAATTTAGGGAAGCTATAGAAGAATTTAAAGACAAAAAATACGTTTTAATAGATACATATGGATGTGGAATTAGAGAAAAGGATAAGTTAGATGAGATAAATTCTTTTTTATCTTCTGTCCCAAATATAAGAAAAACACTATTACTTCCAGCTTCTGGAAATTCTAATGACTTAAAAAGAACCTTAAACATATTTAACTCTCTTAACCTAAACTCTATAGCAATTACAAAGACAGATGAAACTTATTATTTTGGACAATGTTTAAACGTATTATTTAAAAGCAATTTAGCTATTAATTTTCTAGCAACGGGACAAAGAATACCTAAGGACTTAGTTTCATGTAATTCAAAAAAAATTATTAAATTATTAATAAAATATTGCTAATTAAAGTTAATCTAAGGTTAAAAAAATGGGAACACTTTTAAAAATGAAAGAAAGTAAAAAAACAATAACAAAGGTTGCAAAAGTAATTTCTATAACAAGCGGAAAAGGAGGAGTCGGAAAAACCAACTTCACCGTAAATTTAGGTTATGAATTAGTTAAAAAAGGGAAAAAAGTTCTTTTGTTAGATGCTGATTTAGGACTAGCTAATATAAACGTTATTTTAGGTTTTAAACCAAAAGCTACTATAAAAGATTTGCTTAGCTCAAAAGCTAAAATAAAAGACGTTATAGTAAAGCACGAATTGGGATTTGATATTTTGCCAGCTACTAGTGGTATAAGTGAAATTGTTGAATTAAATTCTGAAGATCGTTTTACTCTCCTTGCTAAGATAAATTCCCTTAGTTCTAATTATGACTATGTTTTAGTTGACACAGCTGCTGGAATTGGAGAAAGCGTTATGTATTTTAACACAGCATCTGAAGAAATTATTGTAATAATGGCACCTGAGCCGACCTCTATAACGGATGCTTATGCGTTAATTAAAGTATTAAGTTTAGAACATAATACTAAAAACTTCTCCATATTAGTAAATAGAACAACTAATAGTTTTGAGCCAAAAGAAACTTATAGAAAATTATCAGAAGCTTCTGACAGATTTTTAAATGTAAAACTAAAATACCTTGGAAACATATCAGAAGATGACTCAGTTTCTGAAGCAATTAGAACTCAAAAACCTTTAACTAAAACTTTTCCAAGTTCAAAAGCTTCCAGGGATATAAATAAAATTGCTGAAAATATTATTAAAAACGAAAACAAAAGATCTACAAATGGAGGACTACAATTTTTCTTTAAAGAACTATTGAAAAATGAAAATGCTTAAAAAAACCTAAAATAAAGAGAAATGAAAAGTCTGGATTATTTTACCTTCCCCAAGGTCATATTAAAACAATCTTTTAATATACTAAAAACTAAAGTCCAGACTTTTGATTTCTCTTTTAGATAGGATAACTTCATAAAAAAAAGAAGGTTATAAAAAACTTATGAAAAGAAAAGAAATAGATAGTTCTTCAATGATAATCCTTAATAACTTTATTGCAGGATTAACAATCCTTAGCATTTTAATCACAATAATAGCGAGTGCCATAGCTGAAGCTAGAATAATTACAATATGTTATAGAGCCACCTTAATTTTTTTAATCCTTTGGGCTGTTGGAAGCATCGTAAAGAGGTACTGGAAGTCTATTATTATAGGCTCTAAAGATAAAGCTTAGTCCTAAAAATATATTATTTTTATTGAGAGGTTGTATAAAGTGGTTGATACAAAAGCAAGTTCAGGTGTCAAAAGATATAACCAGGCAAACGATGATGAAAGAGAGCAGCTTATAAATAACTTTCTTCCTCTCGTAAAGAAGGTAGTGCATAGGTTAGCTGGCAGGCTCCCTAATGATGTAGACATAAAAGAGATGCTAAACTCTGGTATAATAGGTTTAGTTGATGCTTTAGAAAAATATGATCCAAGACATGAGACAAATTTCACCACCTACGCACAATTTAGAATAAGAGGAGCTATTTTAGATAGTTTTAGATCTCAAGATTGGGCACCCAGATCTTTAAGACATAAAGCTAGTAAAATAGAAAGTGCGTATCAGAAATTAGAACAAGAACTAGGTCGTCCAGCAGAAGATGCAGAAGTTGCAAAAGAGCTAGAAATAAGTATAGAAGCTTTTCAAAAAATGCTAACAGAAGTTGGAAGCGTTGTAATGCTAAGCTTTGAAGAGCTAGGTTTTGGTCATGGAGAAGAACGCTTTGTCGGAGAAGAACAAGCTTTTAGTTCCCAAACACCAGATCCCCTCTCAGACCTTCTTAATTCAGAAAGGGTTTCTATCGTAGCAAGAGCTTTAGATCGCCTACCAGAAAAAGAAAAGCTAGTTATATGCTTATATTTTTACGAAGAACTAAACCTAAAAGAAATAGGCGATGTAATAGGAGTAACTGAATCAAGAGCCTCTCAAATTAGATCTAGAGCCCTTATAAGATTAAGATCTTATCTAAGAAGATTAATTTAACTCACTTAACAAGACTTTTCTTCTAACCATTTATGGGCTGCTTTAAAAGCTAATATCCAAGGGGTAAATTTTTTAAGATGTTGTTCTTTTTTATAATAGCCCCATTGCCAAGGAAGAATTGCCCTTTCTAAATGAGGCATCATTGCTAAGTGTCTTCCATCTTCTGAAACTATACCTGCTGCATCATAATCTGAGCCATTTGGGTTTAATGGATAATTACTACTAGAATACTTAAGAGCAATTCTAGATTTACAGTCTTCATTTTTTATCTTAAAACGTCCCTCTCCATGAGCTACCCAAATACCAAGCCTTTTTCCTATTAAAGGTTTTAACATAATACTTGAAGAAGATAAGATATCTACAGAAAGAAAACTACTTTCAAGTTTCTTAGACTCATTTTGATTTATTGTAATATCTTCTAATCCTTTTTTTGTAAGTAAACCTAACTCCATCATAAGTTGGCATCCATTACAAACCCCTAAAGACATAGTATTCTCTCTTAAAAAGAAATTACTAAGAGCCTCCTTAGCGTTTTCATTATAAATAAAGCTTCCTGCCCAGCCTCTTGCTGCTCCTAAAACATCACTATTAGAAAACCCGCCAGGAAAAACTAAAAAGCTAATATCCTCTAAAGTCTCTTTTTTTGTCATTAAGTCATACATTGTAATATCCTTAACTTTAAAACCAGAAACACTTAAAGAATAAGCCATCTCCCTATCTCCATTTGTCCCCTTCTCTCTTAAAACACAGGCTTTAATAGAGTTAGAAAAGTCTGGACTACAATCTAAAGAAGAATCTAAAGGGAAATTAAACTCTAACTTATTATCATAGGCACCTAAAAAACGTTTTTTTGCTAAATCATGTGGAGTTTGCCTAGAATCTAGAAGATAAGAAGGACTCATCCAGACATTAAATAAGTCTCTAACGCTAGAGCTAAAATTAAAATCACCTACTTTTATTTTAATATCATCTCCCTTAGGTTTTCCTAGCTCTAATATTTTAATTCCAATTTCTTTAAAATCTTCTCTTATCCTCTCTAAATCCTTATCTAAGACTTGAAGAACCACGCCAGGCTTTTCAGAAAATAAAAAGTTTATTAAATTAACTCCTTTTTTTATCTCAAAGTTTAAATCTAGGCCAACTCTTCCACCAAAAGCCATTTCTAAAAGAGTAACTATTATTCCACCTGAAGAAATATCATGCCCAGCTAAAATCTTCTCTTCTTTAACAAGCCTATTAACTAGATTAAAAGCATTTTTAAACCCTTCTATATTCTTAACCCTCAAAACTTCCTTTCCAAGAGAGTTTAAAACTTGAGACAAACTACTTCCTGCTAATGAAAATAAATCGTTAAAAGAAAAGTCAACATAAATAAGAGTGGAACTCTTTTCTTCCTTAATATCTGGACTAACCCCTTTAGTTACATCTAAAGTTTCCGAAACTGCATAAATAACAACTGTTCCAGGAGCCCTAACGGCCTGGTCTTTATAATTCATAGTCATAGATAAGGAATCTTTTCCAGTAGGGACTGCTATATCTAGAGCTATACATAAATCACTTAAACCCTTAACTGCTTCATAAAGTCTTGAAGATTCTCCCTCTTGTTTTGCTGGCCACATCCAATTAGCACTTAAAACCACACTATCTAACTTGCCCTTTAAAGGAGCAAAAACCAAATTAGTTAAAGCCTCTAAAACGCTTAACTCGGCTCCCGCCTTAGGTGAGACTAACCCAACTATAGAACTATGCCCTATGGATGAAGCAATCCCAGATTCTCCACTATAGTCTAAAGAAGTAAGGGAAAAGTCGCTTAATGGAATTTGCAATTTTCCAACACATTGTTGTCTCGCTACTAAACCGCTAACGCTTCTATCTACTTTATTTGTTAACCAATCTTTTGAACCAACACTTTCTAAGCTTAAGACTTTTAACAATAAGTTTTTAAAGTTAGAATTTAATAGACTTTTATCCTCAATTTCTTTTCCTTCTAAGCTAATAGTCTTATCTTCTATAATTTTATGTGGAGAACTTCCGAATAAAAAGTCTAAATCTAAGTTAACAGGTGAGGATCCATTTTCATCTTTAAAAATTATTTTTTTATCCCCACTAACTTCCCCAACTACATATAAAGGTGTCTTTTCTCTTTTAGCTATATTTTTTAACTTTTCTATATCCTTACTTGCAACAATTAATCCCATTCTCTCTTGGCTTTCGTTACATAGTATTTCTGTAATAGAAAGAGTAGGGTCCCCAACTGGAAGAGCCGATATATAAATATGCCCCCCTTCTGGATCTAAAAGCTCAGAGATGCAATTTATATGTCCTCCTGCTCCATGGTCATGAATTAATTTTATAGGCGTATCTTTAACCTCTATTAGAGTTCTAATTGCATTATAAACTCTTTTTTGCATCTCTGGATTAGCTCTTTGAATCGCACTTAACTCTATCTCTTTTTTATACTCTCCAGTATCGACAGAGCTAACAGAACCTCCGGCCATTCCTATTCTATAATTATCCCCACCTAATAAAACTAACTTATCCCCCTTAGCGGGCTTTTCTTTTTTTGCATGTTCTAAATTAGCATACCCAACTCCGCCAGCTAACATAACTGCCCTATCATAGGCGTAAATCATTTTTTTATTATTAACCCTAACCTCCCCCTCAAAAACCATTAAAGAACCACAAGTTAAAGGTTGGCCAAATTTATTTCCAAAATCAGAAGCTCCATTTGATGCTTTAATAAGAATTTCTTCTGGTGACTGATATTTCCAATCTCTTCTTTTAATATCAGTTACCCATAAATCCCTATCTAAAAAGTTTTTTTTGCCCTCTCTAGGATAAGAAGTCATATAAACAGCAGTTCCAGCTAGCGGAAGACTCCCCTTTCCCCCTGCCATCCTGTCTCTTATCTCCCCTCCACTTCCAGTGCTTGCTCCATAAAAAGGCTCAACAGTTGTTGGAAAATTATGAGTCTCCGCTTTTAGTGAAATAACAGAATCTATCTCTTCATTAGAAAATATATACTCCCCATTTTCATTTTCTCTAGGTGCGAATTGAGATACTTTTGGCCCTTTTATAAAAGCTACATTATCCTTATAAGCAGAAACTACATTTTTAGAATTATTTCTGGTAGTGTCTTTTATAAGATCAAATAAAGATTTCTCTTTTTTCTCCCCATCAATTAAAAAAGTCCCAGAAAATATTTTATGCCTACAGTGTTCAGAGTTAATTTGAGAAAACCCGAATAATTCAGCATCTGTTAAATTTCTATTTAACTTTTTTGAAGCCTCCTTAAGATAAGAAATTTCTTCTTCAGATAAAGCTAAACCAGCTTCTTTATTAAAAGCCTCTATATCTTCTACTTCAACTAAAGGCTCTTTTTCTCTTTTTATTTTAAAAGTATTAGAATCTAAAACACTGTAAACTTCCTCAATCATAGGATCATATGATTTATATTCTGAGTTTACTTTAATAAAACGCTCTAAACGCTTAATCCCACTAATTCCAATATTATCGCTAATTTCAAGTGCATTTGTAGCCCAAGGACTTAGCATTTCACGTTTTGCCCCAACAAAACTCCCATATAGAGCTTTATCTTTAACTCTAGAAGCCTTTAATATAAACTCTGCCTTTTTTAAATCTTTCTCTTTTAACTCTTTTTTTACTTCCAGAACAAAAGCTTCTTTTTCATTTTCAAATAAATATGTCACTAGACTCATAGATTAACTTAACCCCTGTTTTTATTTTTAAAAATTAACCATTTCATATCGCTAACTCTTGGCTTTATATCCCCTGTTTTAGAAGTATCTTCTCTTTTAAAAACTATTTTCCAATTAGAATCCTTTTTTAAAAGCTCGGCTAAAGGACTATTTTCTAGACACATAATAGATTTAAAATTTAATTTATCTAAAAGACTTTTATATCCAGGCTTTAAGCTACTTAGTCCTAAAAAAGCCTTATTAAGTTCTGGATTTAAAAAAGAAGTGCTATTAAGCAAAAAAACTTTTTTTATAGGCTCCCCATTTTCCTTAGACATTTTATTAAGCATATACCCTCCCACATAAGGAGCGTGTAAGACGGGAAATAGCTCAGTATGATTTTTTAAAAAAGAAACTTCTTTATAAGGAAGAGCACTTTTATCAATTGGAAATTTTATAACGTTAAAACATAAAACTAAACTTAAACAAAATAAAAAAAAGACGCTTCCCTCCTTAGTATTTTCTCCAAATTTTAAAAATATATTTCTAAACTTACCTAATCCTTCCCCAAATTTAGAAAATCTCCCATCATTTTCTCCCCACATATTGCTAACGCTAAGAGCTATTAAAATAACAGAATAAGGAA
>PDWI01007201.1_pt1 | contig 13640 bp, 9 predicted proteins | sample 1430891 | NCBI WGS metagenome assembly PDWI01 (sample SAMN01162508, study PRJNA174530) | Oral metagenome, whole genome shotgun sequencing project. | biome: Marine environment; feature: Marine mammal; material: Swab sample of the gingival sulcus; isolation source: swab sample of gingival sulcus...
ACAAACGTCAACAGAATAAAGTGTATTATACCAATATAAGTTATATTGATATTGAATCAGGTCACATGGTAGGTTTGTAAGTAATAGTAAAAAGCTCATGCCCCAAAACTCAATTAATATGAAAAAATACTTGTTTATTGGTCTGTTTATTTATCTTTTTATTGGGTGTAATAATATAGTAAAAATAAAAAGTCCCAAGAATAAATATCATCACAACGAAGTTTTAGATAGTGTACAAGTAAATAAAAGTAAGGTAGATACAAATACGCTTGATACGTTAAAAATAGGTGATACATTTTATAAATATGATGCATTTATTGGATATCATTTGGAAGAGACAGAGCCCTATGAGTTTATAGAACTTAATGAAAAGCGTCATTCTACTCAAATAATGGTTTATTCAAAATCAAATACTTTATATATTCTATTGATATCAGCAGAAGATATTGTTGAAAATCATGATTATAATTGGGAAGTTTTAAATAAAAAAATAGAGGATATAGTCTCTTTTGATGCCCGATATGATATATGCTGGTATCTCTATGACGGAAATCATCCACCAAGAGGTAGGTTTGGGGTTGGTGAAAAAACCAATCAAACCAAAACAATAAACAATAATTTTGATTGTGATATTTACAAAAAATATAAAGTTTTTGATGTTGATTATCTTAGAGGGAGAATAATAGAAATAGATAAAAAGGCTTCTGCTTTTTATTGTTCTGACGGCTATTAATTGGCTGTGTTGCTTCTCCCCCTAAATACTTTTATGTCTATAACTGTTAAAAACACAATTATATGCTAGTATAGTTGTCTTTACCTGCGTTACTATATATTGACAAAAGCTAATGAGATAGTTTTCAATTTCCCTTTAAACCAACCCCAACTCTTTCCCTGAAGAATACTCTACAGGATCTTTACCGGGTTCAAACCATCTGGCTTGGGGTTCACCTTTCAAAATAATTGAATCGTTTTTGACTTCTAACCAGTTGCCTTCTCTCAAACCAATAACCGGAATGGTGTTATACACCAAATATTCTTCTATACGGGTTTGTCTGGTTTCACCCATATGTTTTAAGCCGGGTATAGGATCCAGATAATGAGGGTTGATGTTAAAAGGAATCAAACCCATAGCGTCAAAAGTAGGTGGATATACGATAGGCATATCATTGGTGTTCATGATGTTGTGCCCTGCGATATTACTACCGGCACTGGTGCCAAAATAAGGTTTCCCATTGAGTACTTCTTGTTTGAGTGGTGCTAACAAACCATTTTTATATAAATCGTTGAGTAGTACAAATGAGTTACCGCCACCGGTAAAAAATCCCTCGGCTTTTTGGATGGCTTCAATGGGTTTGTCAAACGTGTGAATTCCTCTGACGCCTATACCAATCTCTGCAAAAGCTTTAGCGGCAACGGCTGTATATTCATCGTGTGTTTTACCACTGGGGCGGGCAAACGGAATAAAGATAATTTCTTTGACCCCTTTGAAATGGACTGACAATTCATCAAACAAATAAGATAAATAGGGTCTTCCATAGACTGTAGAGGTACTGGCTAATAATAAGTTTTTCATAAGAATTATGTTGTTAGGTTTTTAATCGTTTCTTTTTTGCGGCGGGAAAAAGAATGTTGTTGAGAATAAGTCTATACCCGGGGGAAGTGGGGTGTAGTTCCAATTCTGTATGGTGATCTCCCACCCTGTGTTGGTAATCTTCAGGATCGTGTCCTCCGTAAAAGGTCCACATGCCTTTACCCTGAATACCGTGGATATAACGGGCTTCGCCGTTTATTTTATTTTCGCCCATAATCAGTACCCCGGGTTTGATAAATTTGGGGTCAAAAGCCGTTGTCTGGCCTAAAAACCCTTTGACCAAAGTCGTGTGGTTTTGACATAACATGGTAGGAATCGGATCCCATTTGGCAGAAAAATTCATCAGTGTAAAATAATCTGAGGTACGGGGTACATTGGTTCTTTTTCGGGTCATGTCTATTGATGAAAACTCATAGACCATCGGACTGCGTTCCAATTTAAAGTTTTCAAAAGCAAAGGTTTTGGCAAAGTCTATTTTGTCCTGATAACCAGGTTCCGAAGGGTCACCGTCAAACATGGTCTCGCAAATATCCACGCCGTCAGCAGCCAGAGCGATATCAAAACTGTCTGTTGCAGAACACATGGCAAACATAAAACCTCCACCAGTGACATAAGCTTTTATTTTTCGGGCTACGGCCAGTTTGGCTTGTGATACCTTGGCAAAGCCTAAAGCCCGGGCTAATTCTTCTGCTTCTTTCTTTTGGTTGATATACCAGGGATAGGTTCTGTAGCCGGCATAGAATTTCCCGAATTGTCCGGTGAAGTCTTCATGATGCAAGTGTAGCCAGTCATACAATAATAATTTATCTTCTAAAACCTCCTGATCATAGACGACTTCATAAGGAATTTCTGCGTAGTTGAGTACCAGTGTCACAGCATCATCCCAGGGGGCTTTACCCTTGGGTGAGTAAACAGCTATTTTAGGGGCTTTTTCCAGTATGACAGCTTCCATATTCTGTGAAGGACTGGCAATGAATTCAAGTATTTCTGCGGCTTTAGTCGTATTGATAACCTGAAAATCAACCCCTCTGATCCGGCACTCCTTTTGAGTCTCAGGAGAATCAGCCAGTAAAAAGGATCCTCCGCGGTAGTTGAGTAACCACTGTACTTTTTGTCCTTGTTGTAGTGCCCAGTAGGTTATACCATAGGCCTTCAAATGCTGACGTTGTTCAGTGTCATCCATAGGAATCAGAATGTAATCTGCATAGGATGGCAGGTTGGTCAGTACAAAAAACAGGATAATGACTATTGTCCTCAAAACCTTTTATAATTTTTAATCAGGTGTTAAAGATACATTAAATTGTCATGAACAAAGGCGATTGTGGAAAATGATTTATATGCTTTTTTAAAAAGGTACACCATCATCTGCAAAGGCGTCATTAGGGTCTATGCTTTTGGCGCTATCGGGAATGTCTGTATTTTCTTCATTCATTTTTGACATATAAGATGTGGAAGAAAAGCCATCATCCAAGTCAGAGAATTGAGCCAGATGACCTTCAAATTTTAATCTTACATTGTCCAGACTTCCGTTTCTGTGTTTGGCTATGATAAACTCCGCCTGACCATCACTGGGGCTGCGCTCATCATCTTCCCATTCGTGAAAACCGTAATACTCCGGACGGTAGATAAATGATACAATATCAGCGTCTTGTTCTATAGATCCCGATTCCCTTAAATCTGACAGGATAGGTCGTTTTGTACCCCCTCGTTTTTCCACTTCCCTGGATAATTGAGACAAGGTGATCACGGGGATATTGAGCTCTTTTGCCAAGGCTTTCAGGTTTCTGGAAATGATAGAGATTTCTTGTTCGCGGTTCCCGCCTCCTTTACTGCTGCTGCCGGAGGTCATGAGTTGCAGGTAATCAACGATGATGATTCCCACATCGTGTTGGGATACCAAACGACGAGCCTTAGCCCGTAGGTCAAATATGGACAGTGAAGGCGTGTCATCTATCCAGATAGGAGCGTTGGACAGGTTTTTGACTTTGACATTGAGTTGTTCCCATTCATGCGGTTGCAGATTGGCTTTACGTAACTTTTCTGAGGTTAAACCTGTTTCACTTGAAATCATCCTGGTGATGAGCTGTACAGATGACATTTCCAGAGAGAATATAGCCACCGGTGTATTAAATTTGATGCCTATATTCTTTGCCATAGACAGTACAAAAGCGGTCTTACCCATACCGGGTCTCGCGGCAATAATGATAAGGTCAGAGTTTTGCCAGCCGGAAGTAATCATGTCAATCCGTTCAAAACCTGATGGCACACCACTCATACCCTCTTTTTTGGAGACATCTTCTATGCGTTTTATAGCTTGGGATACTAGGGTTTTTGCATCTTCGGTACTTTTTTTAAGATTGCCTTGAGAGACTTCAAAGAGTTTTGCTTCAGCGCCGTCTAAGACTTCAAAAACATCGGTGGTTTCGTCAAAAGCTTCTTCTTCTATTTTGCCCGAAATGGAAATCAGATTGCGTTTGATATACCGTTCCAGTACAATACGGGCGTGGTGCTCAACATGGGCAGTAGAGGCTACTTTCTGACTTAAATGTACCAAATAGTAATCACCACCGGCAACATCCAGCTGACCATCTTTTTTGAGTTGTTCAGAGACCGTGAGTATGTCAATGGGTTGGGAGTTCTGGAATAAAGTAAAGATAGCTTTATAAATATGTTGATGGGCTTCTTTATAAAACGTATCAGGACTGAGAATGTCAATCACGGTATCCACAGCGCCTTTATCTATAAGCATGGCACCCAAAACAGCCTCTTCAAGCTCAAGAGCCTGTGGGGGGAGTTTCCCTTTTTCTAATGAGATAATATTGTTAGTACGTGTGTTGCGTTTGATATTTTTATCGACTTGTTCCATGGGGCAAAAATATAATTATGCAGAATGGTGTCCTAAAATTCTACAAGTATTTTACTGACAAATATTGTTTATAAAAATCTAAAACATGTTGACAATTACGAATCCCTTTTTAAATCAGTCAGTTATAAAGTCAATCTGGAAGTAAGGACAATTAATAAATAAAACTTCCGGCAATTTTAGGTTTGTAAATTTAACAAATATTTTGTGATTAAAACTAAAAAACAGCCTGAAATTTGATAGGTGTTTAATAAACATATTATATGGTTGACTATAAAATAAAAATACTGGTTACAGGAGCTTCAGGTACTGTAGGCCGGTCTGTAATCAAACAGTTGAGTAAAAATAACTCAAAGTACGAGGTTATTGCTACCGATCTTGCCACAAAACAATCCAGGAAGATTTTAAAACGTTATAAGACCAATTGCCGGGTGGTTTTCGGTTCCATAACTGATCAATTCTTTGTTGATGAACTGGTTAAAGATGTTGATGTTATTCTTCATCTCGCCGCAGTAATTCCACCTTTGGCGGATGAAAAACATGCCTTGGCTTATGCTGTGAATGTCACAGGTACAGCACATATACTTCATGCCATGAAGCAGTCAGATAAAGAGCCTTTTTTGGTGTATGCTTCATCAGTTTCGGTTTATGGAGACAGGGTTGAAAACCCAATGATAAAAGTTTCTGACCCGATACAGCCCAGCCCGAAAGACAATTATGCGGTGACCAAGATCAAAGCAGAAGAATTAATACAGCAATCCGGTGTTCGTTGGTCTGTTTTTAGGTTGTCTGCGATTATGGGCACCAATAACCATAAGCTCTCACATTTGATGTTTCATATGCCTTTGGATACGTCTTTAGAGTTTGCCACACCCCGAGATACAGCCAGAGCTTTTGTCAATGCTGTTGAACATCAGGAAGAACTCAACCATAAGATTTTTAATTTGGGTGGTGGTGACAAATGCCGGTTGACCTATAGGACATTTCTGGAGCGGAACTTTGATGTGTTTGGTTTAGGAAAACTCAATTTTCCCGAAAAATCATTTGCCGAAAAGAATTTTCATTGCGGTTATTATGCCGATGGGGATGATTTACAGCAAATTCTGCATTTCAGAAAAGACACAACTACCGATTATTTTAACCGGTTGAAAGCACAACAATCACGTGTACTATACCATTTGACTAAACTTTTTAAAACGTTAATCAATAAAAGATTAGTCAAATTATCCTTGCCTTTAAAAGCTTTTAAAACAGGAAACAGAGATTTAATACACCACTTTTTTATAACCAAATAAATGATGAAGCATACTATTATTTTACTGACAACTTCGTTTTTGTTTACAACAACCTTGTTGGGTCAATCCTTTAACCTGACTATTAAAATCAATAATATAAAGACTCTGAAGGGCAATATCCAGATAGGCGTTTATAATACCGGTGATGATTTCTTAAAAAACGGCAGGGAGTTCAAAAAAGTTTATGTAAAAGTAAAGGACCACGATATGTCATTTACCCTGAATAATCTCCCTCAGAATAATTATGCCGTAGCTGTTTTTCACGATAAAAATTTGGATTCTGTTTGTAATACCAATATGTTAGGGATGCCCATAGAATCATATGGGTTTTCAAAGAATTATACTCCGGTGTTCAGAGCCCCAAAGTTTGATGAAACGTCCATTACAATGGATTCTGATAAAAAAATCCTTATCACGCTTATCGACAAATGATTGTTGGGTAGTTTTGAGTATCCGTACTGCTAATGCTTTGGAGATAAGTAGAAAGGTGCGTTACAGAATAAGAAAAACAGCCTAATTATAAACAACTTTTAAAAGTTCATGGGGTAAATTATGTTCAAAAATCAAAAAAACAGTCATTTATCAACTATAAACAAATTCTTTTTCCACAATAGAAAAGACCTGATTTGTTTTCACCGTAAATCGGTTTTTTATGAGTAGATAGCTATTTTTAGCTCACTCCCATTAATTGGGTAATTAATTAGACAATATACTAAAAATTAATATTTTAGAACCTTATTTTAAAACTTGTTTTTTTTAAAATAAAAGCGAATTAAATTTTTTGCGCGTACTAAAAATTTTTATTTTTACGGTCATGAGTAGGTTGTTATTTTTCATATTCGTTACATTACCAATCATTGGTTATTCTCAAAACACATTAACAGGAAGAATTATAGAACAGACCAATAAACCTTTAGAGTACGCACAAGTTGTTTTACAAACATTGGACTCTATAACGATAAAAAATGGACTTACTGGTGAAAATGGCGTTTTTATGTTAACTGACTTACCCGATGGTGTTTATAATTTAAATGTGCTATATTTTTCAGAAGTTATACATTCTCAGGAGTTAAATATAACTCAAGATTTAGATTTAGAATCGATTGTTTTAAATACCGGAATCTCTTTAGATGAAGTGACAATAAGGACTATGCCAAGACTTAAAAAAAGAGTTGGAAAATATATTTTAACAAATATCGCTTCCTCTAAATTTGCAAAAAATAAAACTACATACGATTTTTTTAATACTATTCCAATCGTTGAAGTTTCTCCCGATGGAATGAACTTAAAAATAAGAAACAAAGGAAATGCAATTATTCAGATTAACGGGAAAAATGTTGGAGGCATTAATGTTGCTTTAAACATGTTGCAGTCTATTCCTGCTACTAAAATAAAAAAAATAGAAATTATTAAAAATCCGGACAGTAAATATGATGCAAGTAATAAAAATGGAATTGTAAATATTATACTAAAAAATGAAGAAAATGAAGGGGTTAAAGGAATCTTGTCTACTCGAGTTTCACAATCATTTTACAATTCTCATCGGCTAAATGGATATTTATCTTTTTCTAAAGACAAATGGAGTGTTACTTCGGGGATCACGTTCAATAATTTCAAAAAGAAATTACAATCAAATAGTACATATGACGACTATGTCAATAATATAACAACAGCGATTCATTCAGACGGCACAAATAAAAAAAAGGATTTAACTGCTTATATAAATGTTAATTACAATATAAACGAAAATCAAAATGTAGGATTTCAATTTAATTCAATATTACTAGACAGAAGAAACTTTTCCAATATTAACAGTAGTTTTAGCAATATAAATTCTACTATTGATTCTACTATTATTGCAAACATAGAAGATAAAAACCCCCATAATCAATCACTTTTTAGCAATGTCAATTACAACGTGCAAACGGATGATAATGGAAGTAAATTAAATGTTGACTATAACTTTTACAACAATAAAAAAGAACAAAATCTTTTTAATAATTTTATTTACTCAAATCAAGAAAACACTAATTTTCTTCAAAACACTGATATTAAAATAAAGGCACATAATTTAAAAACAGACTTTTCAAAAATATTATCCAATAACGACAAAATGAATATTGGGGCTTCTTACACTTATAGTTCTATTGATAATGATTTTTTTAGTGACGTTCTTTATGAAGTTAAAAATCTATCAAACCTAGAACAAACTAATCAATTCATATATAAAGATTATACTATAGCTGGGTATATAACGTATAAAAAGATTTTCAGCAAAAAGTTTCAAGGTAAAATAGGAGGGCGTTTAGAATATTTTAACTCTGAAGGGAAAACTAAGACTAACTTAGACGTAAAGAAACTATCAAACACTTTTTTGTTCCCTTCATTTTCAGTTCTTTTTATACCAAATTACAATCATGAATTTTCGTTAGATTTTGGGTCATCTATTATAAGACCTCCGTATAATAACTTAAATCCTTTTATTTATTATACTTCACCAACTTCTTTCAGACAGAGTAATCCTAATTTACTTCCTACAATTAGTTATGAATTATACTTCAATTATACATTTTTTGATGATTTTAGTTTTGATTTTGAGTATACGCGTGATAAGAACTTATTTAATAATTTTGATATAATTTTATCAGATGGCAATATTAAAACCATTACAGATAATTGGGGCAATGGACATGACTATTTTTTTGACTTAACATATTCAAAGGATTTACTCAAAGGAAATTGGAATTTTTCAGCATCATTAAGTTATAATTATAATACGAATAAGGGCAATTACAATAGTATAAATCTGGATTTTGATGATGCCAGTTATAATCTTAGAATAAAAAACAACATAATACTAAACAAAAAACAAAACACGATTTTATCTCTTAATTATAGCTATTACAGTAGTAGACGTAGTATTATAGGAAAAATAAATACCTTGCATTCATTAACTGCGGAGTTAAGCAAGTCATTTAAAAATTTTCAAATTAGTGCCGGAGCTTATGATTTGGCACGTGATGATTTAAAAATAAATGAAAGACGTATAAAATATGCTTTTTATAAAAACAAAAAATATTTTAAGACATATTACATCAACATAAGATTTTTTTTTGGCAAAGAGAAAGTTAAACGAATATTTGATAAACAAAATGATATTAATAAAAGATTGTAAAGAAGATTGTTGTTAACACGGCGGAATCCGAAAAGCTAAAACAGAGTAGCTTTCAGAATAAAATGTCAATCAATTTTAGATCTTCTTAAAGTTATATTTATTACTTGAATTTAAGTGCTGTGAACAAATTATTTTTCCCACTAATAGAAAAAATCCGACTTGTTTTCACCACAAATCGGATTTTTTTATGAGTGTATGGATCTCTATTTAACTTACTTCTAAAAGTACTTATTTGCGATGATTTAAATCAAATTTGATTGGATTTTTGACCTTTTGTTTTAAAACAGCCAGATCAATGACCTCTTTCATATAATTGACATAATGAAATTTAAGTCCTTTGAGGTATTGAGGTTTGATATCATCGATGTCCTTTTTATTCTCTTCACAAAGAATAATCTCTTTGATGTTAGCCCGTTTTGCAGCCAGAATTTTTTCTTTGATACCACCTACAGGTAATACTTTTCCTCTCAGGGTAATCTCTCCGGTCATAGCGATATGGGCTTTGACTTTACGTTGGGTAAAAACAGAAACCAGCGAGGTTAACAAGGCTATTCCGGCACTGGGCCCATCTTTAGGGGTTGCGCCTTCAGGGACGTGGATGTGTACTTTGTATTTGTCCAGAACTTTGGTATCAATGCCAAACTCTTCTGCTCTGGCTTTGATGTATTCTAGAGCAATGGTCGCAGATTCTTTCATGACATTCCCCAAATTTCCGGTAATGGTCATGCCTTTACCTTTTGAAATGATAGTTTCTATATACAAAATATCACCACCGGTCTGTGACCATGATAAACCGGTCACTACACCGGCAACATTGGGAATTTCATATTTGTTTCTGGCCATATGTGATACCCCCAGAATTTGGGTGATTTTGTCATTGGTCAGAGAAACCTCATAGTCTTCTTCCATAGCTATGGATTTCGCCGCATAACGTACCAGTTTGCCAATACGTTTCTCCAGCAATCTCACACCGGATTCCCGGGTGTAAGTGTTGATGATAAGTTCCATTTGTCTTTTACCTATTTTCAGGTCCTTACTGCTTAAACCGTGTTCTTTGAGCTGCTTGGGTAGTAAGTGTTTCTTAGCGATTTCCACTTTTTCTTCTGTGGTGTAACCGGTCAGATGAATGAGCTCCATACGATCGCGTAAAGCCCATGGGACATCCCATATGTTATTGGCAGTAGCAATAAAGAGCACTTTGGATAAATCATAGCCCATTTCCAGATAGTTATCATAGAATGACATATTTTGTTCCGGATCTAAAACTTCAAGCATGGCAGAAGAAGGATCTCCCTGATGGGATTTACCCAATTTGTCTATTTCATCCAGAATAAACACGGGGTTAGAGGTGTTAGCTTTTTTAATCAATTGTAAAATACGTCCCGGTAAAGCCCCGATATATGTTTTTCTGTGTCCTCTGATTTCTGCTTCATCACGTAAACCACCCAGTGACATGCGCACGTATTCTCTTCCGAGAGCTTCGGCTATAGATCTCCCCAGAGAGGTTTTTCCCACGCCCGGAGGGCCGTAGAGACAGATGATAGGAGATTTCATGTCTCCTTTGAGTTTTAAAACCGCTAAATGCTCGATGACCCGCTCTTTGATTTTTTCCATTCCGGAATGGTCACGGTCAAGGATGCGTTGGGCTCGTTTGAGGTCAAAATTATCTTTGGAGTATTCATGCCAGGGTAATTCCAGTAAGAAATCTAAATAATTACGTTGCATAGAGTACTCTGCGACCTGAGGATTCATGCGTTTTAAACGGCCGAGTTCTTTGTCAAATTTTTCTTTAGCTTCCTTTGGCCATTGTTTTTTGTCCGCTTTTTTCTGCATCTCATCATACTCCTCTGCGTAAGATTGCTCTCCCAATTCCTCCTGAATGGTTTTTAACTGCTGGTGCAAATAGTATTCTCTTTGCTGCTTATCCATATCAGAACGGGTCTTGGACTGAATATCCTGTTTTAATTCCAGTCTTTGCAACTCCTCATCCATTTTACGCAAGGTCATCAAGGCACGTTCCTTCAGATTGGGTTCGTTGAGCAGGATTTGTTTGTCATTGGGGTCTAAATCCAAGTTACTGGATATAAAATTCAATAAGAAAGTTTTGCTGTCAATATTCTTTATGGCAAAACTTGCCTCAGTAGGTAAGGCCGGATTAATCTCTATGATTTCAAGGGCTTTTTCTTTTAAAGATTCTATGATGGCTTCAAATTCAGAATCCTTGATAGCGGTTCTGTCTTCATTAAAAGGAATACTCTCTGCCACAAGGTATGGTTCCTGTTGTATGAGTTTTCCTACCTTAAACCTATTGGTACCCTGAATGATAATGGTTGTATTGCCATCAGGCATTTTTAATAGTTTTAATATACGGGCAACAGTCCCTATACTGTGAAGATCTTCAAGGCCGGGTTCTTCCGTTCCTTCATTCTTTTGTGCGACAACACCTATTATTTTGTCTCCTTTTTGTGCGTCTTTGACCAAAGCGATAGACGAATCACGTCCGGCAGTGATAGGGATAACCGTTCCGGGAAATAAAACCGAGTTACGCAAAGGTAAAATAGGTAATTGGTTCGGTATGCCTTCCTTGTGTATTTCTTCTTCGTCTTCAGAGCTCAGCAGGGGTATAAATTCTGAATTTTCATCGCCTATACTGTCCAAAAATGAGGTGTCAAAAGCTTCTATTTTTAGTTTACTCATGTCGTTATTAAAGTCATTTTGTCAGTTACGGGTCATAGTAAATCCTGTAACTGAACGGATAATAAATCATAAACACCTGATAATCTTTTGTTTGAGGTTTTCAAGTGTTTCTTGTCAATACAGTATTTCAAAGGCTGTGCCAAGATGATTTTATGTCATGCTTGTGAGGTTCTAGCTGGTGATTGCCTCATGGGGTGGGGCTTATTCTTCCATAAATAAGACATTGTATTTTAAAATTCTTTCAAAAAGCTATCGACACAAATAGCCCATCGGTCATAGGTTGCTTGATCCAACGGGAAATGAGCCCCTTCAAATTCACAATACTTCTTGTTGGCTGATTTGATTTTTTTAAAAGTCGTCTTGGTATACATGCTTGGGGTCATCCGGTCGTGCTCCGGTTGACAGACAAGAACGGGTTTGTCGTAGTCCTCATGGGGTATGTCCGGCTTTGTCTGGGTGAGTAAAGACAACACCCCTCTCAGACTAATCATAGTGCCGGCTTGAGGATCTTTTTTCAATAAACTGTTAAATGCATCGCTGTCTGTTAAGGTGTCATATGAGATAAAATAGTAGGTTTTTAATCGTAGTTTGCCCATGAACTGGGCAAACAATTTCAGTAAAGGCATTAATGGATACGTCAGCCCTTTTGTGGTCGTTTCTTTAGTCATAAATGCTCTGTCTGAAAAATCCCATAGACACCAACAAATCAATCCATCAGCACAATTGTAGCGGGCATCTGTGGCATAAGCTAACGGACCACCCATGCTGGCACCACCTAAAAATACTTTACCCTTAAATATTGTTCTCGCATAATCAACCGTGTCTTTTAAGTTTTGTAAATGAACGTTCCAGGTAAAATCACCTTTTAATCTTTTGTTATAGCCATAACCTTCCAGATCGGGGGCTATGATGTTATAACCTTTGTGAAATAGTGGTATTAAAAAAGGTAGCAATATTCTGGCATAGCCTGCTATGCCATGGGTAAACACAATCACGGGTTTTTCAGGGTCCGTGTTTCTGTATATTTCCAGATTAATAGTGCCATTGACAGAGCCAATTTGTTGTCTGTCAACCTGTTTTTCCCACGCTGTAATCAAATCGGTGCCAAACCAATTAACCATATAGTTTTTCCAAAAATCCTTACCGGAATATATTTGTTTCATGAGTTTTGACTATTCCTTTTTAAGGTTGCAATGACAGACCATTTTAACGGTTAAACACTTTCAAATGTAGCAAAAGTTTACGGACAAATGATGATGATAAGTGTTTAGGATTGCTGTTAATTGTTCATTTTTTTTGTGAAATAGACTTTAGTGAGTTCTCCTTAGACTGTATTCAGAGTGAAATTAACGTTTTTTTGTGTCGGTTTTTATTCATGTGATAGCGTGGTTTTAAATATGTGGCATTGAGTTTGTTATATTAGAGTGTTTTGGTGTTAAAAACAGAGCGTTTATAAAGAATTTCCGCTTGTTTACTTTAAACGGAAATTCTAAAACGCTCATCAAATACCGGACTTAGAATAAATTGATTAATTTTGCAACACAATTTTTTAAAGATATGATATTACCCATAGTAGCATTCGGCGATCCGGTTTTAAGAAAAAAAACCACTGATATAACAAAAGATTATCCTTTTCTTGAGGCATTGATTAGTAATATGTTTGAGACCATGTATAATGCTTCCGGTGTTGGTTTGGCTGCGCCTCAGATCGGTAAAGCTATCCGCTTGTTTATCGTTGATGCGTCACCTTTTGATGACTATGACGATTATTCTGAAGACGAACAGAATTACATCAAAAACTTTAAAAAAGTATTTATCAATGCTCAGATTATTGAAGAAATCGGTGATTTGTGGGCGTTTAACGAAGGTTGTCTGAGTATTCCCGGTGTCAACGAAGATGTCAGAAGACAACCGTCTATCACAATAAAATATCTGGATGAAAACTTCGAACCACAGGAAGAAACTTTAACCGGAGTTGTGGCACGTATTGTTCAGCATGAATATGATCATATAGAAGGT
>PDWI01008535.1_pt1 | contig 13638 bp, 11 predicted proteins | sample 1430891 | NCBI WGS metagenome assembly PDWI01 (sample SAMN01162508, study PRJNA174530) | Oral metagenome, whole genome shotgun sequencing project. | biome: Marine environment; feature: Marine mammal; material: Swab sample of the gingival sulcus; isolation source: swab sample of gingival sulcus...
GTTTATCAACCCTGCAATACTTGGGAAAGGAAAGCCAATTTTTCAAGATGTAGATACAATGCAAAAATTAAGTTTGGTTTCTTCAAAACACTTTGACTGCGGTATCATAGCGCTCGTATATAAACCTTTGTGAAATATACTACCAACTTGAAATTGAAAAGATGAAAGAAATTGATGAATAGTTAGGGCAATTTGGGAAAGCAGATTTAATCAATTAGACAACTTATTAACCGAATTAAAGGGAAAGAAAAAATAGTAAAACCCAATTTACAGTTTGACTTTATAGTTAATAAAGAAAAGACTTGCCAAGGGCAAAATGGAAAGTTTTATTCACTGATAAAGATGAAAAAGACGTTTTCGTACCGATTATTGGGACTTGGGTCCATACCCAAGCAATTGCTCTCAACACTTGAACAGGAGGGCGTTGTTGTCTCTGACGAGGGGATGGGCGGGGAGCTTATCGCAAGACATGTCAATGGACCAGGGAAGCGGTATCGACATCGTTCAGAGCGCTTTTCTGGTTGTCTTGTGGTAACCAGAAAGAGAGTGGTTTGCTACACATACAGGAAGTGTCAGATCAACCTTTCTGATGAAGACCGAAAAGTAGCAAGTCTGTATATCGACGCCCCAAAGGAAGAAGAACTATGTCTTTCGTTCGAGTCATCAACCTTTCGAGAAGGCTGGGATGGCTTAATTGAACTCCGGCTCAACACAGACAAGGCTCATCAATTTCATAAAGCATTGATTAAAATCGGCGCCCAACAAGGCACTGCACTGGACGCTCGTTCCTCGCGCCAGTGAGCTCAACGTTGTCTTATTCAAGGCCAAAAAAGTAAAGTAGATACGGGATGAAACACAACTGCACAACATCGTGCACAAGCAATGGCTTCTCCGTGCATGCACTTGGTCGTCGTGACGTGCAAAGGAGACGGATTATATGAAAAAAGAAAGACCAGTTTTAGATCAAAAAATAAGCGTTCAAGATTTTAAAGATTTCTATTGGCTGAAGGACGAATTGATTGAGTTTTGCAGAAAAAACGGCATCAGTTACGTTGGTGGGAAAATTGAGATCACAAATCGAATTATCGCGTACCTTGAAACAGGAAAAATCACAAAGCCTCAAACAACAAGACAAAAGAAATTACCAAAACCAACCGAGCCACTGACGCTAGAAACAATAATCGGAGTTGACTACCGAAGTTATAAAGAAAAGAAACAATTTTTGCAGTCGATCGTCGGTAAGCAGTTTCATTTTACGATTCATCTGCTGGACTTTTTCAAGCAAAATGCCGGCAAGAAAACGTATGGCGATCTGGTTGATGAGTGGTACGAGGAACAAAAGCTAAAAAACGACCCATCTTTCGTAAAAGAAATTGCGCCACAATTTGAATACAACAAATACGTTCGAGATTTTACGAAAGCCAATCCTGAAATGAGCAGAAAAGACGCCATAAAATACTGGAGACTAAAGAAATCTATGCCCGGGGACAACAAGTATTCGGAAAAAGACCTGGAACTAGATAAGTAAAATATGCCAGCCCCTACGCGAGACCGTTTGGCCGGCAAGCCGTCAGCCTAAACACCGAGCGTTCTAGGAATTATCGGCGGCGCGTGTTTTATAGCAAGTTCTGTCATTTCGGGCAAAAGTGTAAATTGGCGGAGGGAGAGGGATTCGAACCCTCGATCCGCTTGCGCGGAAACTCGCTTTCCAAGCGAGCGCCATAGGCCACTAGGCGACCCCTCCGTACAGAAGAACACCCCCTCGCGTTAGCATCAGCCCAAACAAGCACAACATTATGCGCAAACATTCAGCCAATCCACACCAAAAAGGCCTTGTTATATGCCACAATAATGCACTATACTGCTAGTGTTAATTCCAATAATTACAACTTAGGTAAGAAAGGTGGGCACGTAGATGTCGCTAAAAACTAAACAACAGGGCTTTACCATTGTAGAGCTTTTGATCGTCATCGTGGTAATCGGTATCTTGGCGGCACTGGTTATCACCACATTTACTGGTATCCAGAAGAAGGCTCGCGACACCGAGCGCACAACCGACATCAAGGCTATTCACGGGCAGCTAGAAGCGTTCCAGGCTCAGTATGTCTACTACCCAACACTGGATGAACTAAACGACGTTACCAACAATGGCTGGAGAGCAACACAGCTAAAGGGTCTTGATAACGACGCCTTTATTGACCCCAAGAACTCAGCTGGGAGCAATCAGATGGCTGCCGCACCTGCTTCTGGTGTGTACTCGTACGTACCATCCCCGGCTGGCTGCGACAACGACCAGGATAACGGCACGATGTGCACAAGCTATATCCTAACAGCTACGCTCGAAAGCGGCGACGAGTTCATAAAGAACAGCCTAGACTAGTCCCTAGCGCTATTAGCAAAAAACACCTCGCCAACGCGGGGTGTTTTTTATTGCAGACAAGCTAGCTAGCAAGTACCAAGAAATACCAACCCAGACACGCCAAAACAATCCGCCACCGAAACCCATAGGCCGGCAGCACCGCAATGGACGACCGCAAACAGCGCCACACATAACAGGGAAGCGTACGGTCAAAAAGCCTGCACGACAAAAAACCAACTAAGAATGCAGCTATAGGCGTACGTATTAAGAGATTAGCGTACCGACGTGCTCACCCGCGACGATGCGCTGCAGGGCATTGTCGGCAAATATGTTCGCAACCAAAACGGGCTTGCGCTGCTCCATAGCCAAGCCAAGAGCCGCCTTATCCATGACCGCAATCTGCGGATTTTCTATGGCCGCCTGAAAGCCCATAGCATGCTGCAACACTGCATCCTTATGCTTAGCAGGGTCTTTATCGTACACACCGTCTACTTTGGTAGCCTTGACGACAACCTGACAGTCTAGCTCTAGGCCAATACTAACTGCAGCCGTATCATGCGTCATATACGGACGGGCAATACCGCCAGCCACAATCACAACACGACCAGCCGAGAGATGTTTCTCGGCCAACCGGTAGGAGTACGGTTCGGCAATTTGCTCGGCAAACACCATGCTTAGGCAGCGAGTTGGCACGCCCTCTGACTCAAAGACATCAGTCAAAGCCATGGCGTTGATTAGGCCGCTCAGCATACCCATTTGGTCAGCCGTAACGCGGCGTACGCCATTGCCAGCAATCTCTGCTCCGCGAACCATATTGCCGCCGCCGGCTACGAGCGCCACTTGGCAACCAGCATCTAGCGCCTGCTTAACTTGTCCCGCTAGATATCGGGCCACCTCGGGGTCAATACCAAACTCATGTTTGCCAGCCAGCTGTTCGCCGGAGAACTTAACCAACACTCGTTTGTATTGCATATTGCGTACCATTGTAGCAGCCCAGGCCGTCTATGGCCATGCCGAAAAGTGTCGCGCCCCACAAGGACACAGGCCAATACCAAACCCCGCACCCGGTTTGCGAATGCCCCCGCGGCCCGTATACTAAAACGCATGAAGCTATACTCATGGAACGTCAATGGTATTCGAGCAGTTATCCGCAAAGAAGCCCTGCAGCCATTCATAGCCGAGCATCAACCCGACGTTTTGTGTCTGCAAGAAACCAAGGCCAAGCAGGGTCAGGCTGTCATTGACCTACCGCAGTACAACGAGTACTGGTATTCTGCCGTGAAGCCTGGCTATTCGGGCGTAGCACTGTTTAGTAAAACCCAGCCGCTACAAATCCGCGAAGGATTCCCGGCAGACATCATAGACCGCTACCAACTGACCGGGGACAGCTACGGCGACCCCAACGACGAGGGCAGAGTACTGGCCGCCGAATACCCCGACTTTTGGGTCGTAACCGTTTACACGCCAAACGCCAAGGACGACCTAAGTCGCATACCGCTGCGCCACAAGCACTGGGATCCAGCCTTCTTGGCATATTGCCAGCAGCTAGAACAGCAAAAGCCCGTTGTTTTCTGCGGCGACCTAAATGTAGCCCACACCGAAGACGATCTAGCAAACCCCAAACCAAATAGGGGCAAAAAAGGATTCACAGACGAAGAACGCACCGGGTTCCAAAACTTCATAGACGCCGGTTTTATAGACACCCTCCGCTTATTCAAGCAGGGCAACGGCTATTACACATGGTGGAGCCACTTTGCAAACTCTCGCGCACGCAACGTCGGCTGGCGGATCGACTACGTATTGGCATCCCAATCACTGCGTAATCGCATCACAAGCGCCAACATTCACCCCGACGTCACCGGCTCCGATCATTGTCCCGTCAGCCTAACCATACGCACCGACTAGCGTATTAGCAGCCCGCCAAGAAATCACACGGCACACTGCGACCCAAACCACCGCAATCAAACCAGCACCTTCGGCCAAAACTGGCAAGATTGTCGCCAAGCGCGTACAGTATTCAATATAACGCATGTTTTAGCAACGGCCCCAGACTGACGGCCATCAAAGATAGGCACAAAAAGTGAGCACACCCCAACCATACTGGCAGCGGCAAGACCCAGCATCACCACTGTTTCCGGACCTTATCTGGAGCAAGCCAGAAAATCGAGCGTTCGCAGGCAAGCTAGCGATTATTGGCGGCAACCTACACAGCTTTGCCGCCCCAGCAGAGGCCTTTTCGGCAGCCGAGACAGCAGGAATTGGCACAGCGCGCGTCCTACTACCCGAACCCCTGCGCAAACTAACGGGCTTTTTGGACAGAGTAGAATACGCGCCTGGCAACCCCAGCGGCAGCTTTAGCCAGCGCAGCCTAAGCGACTGGCTAGACCTCGCCCTGTGGGCAGATTGCGTGCTGCTGACTGGAGACCTAGGACGCAATAGCGAAACAGCTATCGTTTTTGAGTCATTTGTCGCAAAGTACAGCGGCCAACTCGTCATCACCAAAGACGCCTGCAACTACGCGCTGCATGTAGCCCCTATGGTTGCCAAGCGGCCCAACACCACCTTAGTCCTGTCGCTGGGTCAGCTGCAAAAATACGCCACCCGCTTGGGCACCACAACACCAATAACCCTTGGCATGGGTCTGGTGCGTCTATGCGAAGCACTTCATCAGCTAACCCTACTACATACCACGCATCTCGTAACCAAATACGACGACACCTTATGCGTTGCCGCAGCAGGGAAGGTCAGCACCACCCCAACAGCCGACAACGAGACCGTTTGGAGCGTCGCCACAGCCGCTCGAGCGGCAACCTGGTGGGCACAGAACCCCGAACGGCCATATCAAGCGCTGACGACCGCCCTCTGCCCATGACGCAGCCAAAAAGAGATAAGCCTCGGCATCGTTCGTCTATGCAACACATAACGCACCGAGAGCAACAGCGACGCTGGGAGCTAGAACACCAAAAGCCCAACATCTTGCCGCAGCTAGATGCCGCATCAGGATCGAGTAGCGTCGTACGATTCCTTGCGTGGCTTAACAGCCAAAGAGCCGCCCGCGCACACCTTTGCGGCCTAGAGATATGCTGCGGCAAGGGTAGAAATGCCATATGGCTTGGCCAGCAAGGCGTCGAAATGACTGGTTTTGATTTTTCGCCAACCGCCATCGCAGAAGCCACCAGGCGCGCCGCCGAGGCTGGCGTATCCGACAAGACACGGTTCAGCGTGCAAGATGTAACCAAACCTTATCCGGTCGGCAGCAATCGCTTTGATTTTGCGATAGATTGTTTTGGGTCTACTGACATCGAAAGCCCCGAGGCACGCGCCGCAGCGCGAGGCAACACCATACAAGCGCTCAAGCCCGGCGGGTTCATGATGGTCTACCTACTTTCAGTCGATGACGAGTTTTACAAGGAGATGGCCAAACAATCGCCCGGACCAGACGCTGGCAGTTTTATTCATCCCGTAAACGGCAAATATGAAAAATCTTTCAGCGAACAAGAGGTCCGACGGCTCTACGCCGATCTGACATGCGTTGCCCTTGAACGCATCCCAAAAACCGCGACATTCTTTGGCAAGCAGTACAACTGCAACTACATATGGGCAGTATTCCAAAAACCAAAACAATAACGTTCTTGCAAAAAGTAGCTGGCGGTCGATCTGTCTAATGGGGCTCTGTCGCCAAATAAGAAACCGCCCACCCAGAAGGGCAGGCGGCTTTTTGCAGTCAAACGTACGTACTTGGTACCGTGGGCCGGACTTGAACCGGCACGTCCGTAATGGACACTAGATTTTGAGTCTAGCGTGTCTACCAATTCCACCACCACGGCTCGAACAAACATGTATAGCAACGTACGATTCGCTAGCCATTGTACCACAGCCTTGCAAAAACCTCATCTGACACTGGCCATATACGCAATATACAGTGCCAAAATGCGCAATCACCGATATAATGGTTATGATGAAACGCGATTACGCCCTTGGACCGGCATATAGCGACCACCAAGCAGTCCATCAGCGCCATGATAAAGTCATAGAACCGCTATCAAGCGGACTTCCTGCAGCCACGCCTATCAACAATGCGCAGTACAACGCATACCAGCCTTACGGCGGCTCTGGCCAGCCATTTTCACCACAAACCGCGCAGCCCGGCATGCCCGCCGCACCACAGCAGCCCGCAGAGCCATTCAACCCGGCAGTGGAGCTGATTCGCAGCAAATTGCACAGCATCTACGACAACGAACCGCCCGCCGAGCAGGAACGACAGGAAGCCGAAGCAGTACACCGACGATCCAAACACCAGCAGTTCATGCACGATCTCAGCAACTCCGGCAAATCACATGAGCAAATCCAGATAGCCTGGCACAACTACTACAACAACCTGTCCGACCAACAAAAGCACGAGGTCTGGCAAGAGTTTTATGCTAACCAACAGCAGATCAGCCAGCCGCCGGCTACCGGCTATCAACCACAGCCAACAACCCCGCAGCCGGATCCGCAACCAGCTACCCAGCCAGCCTGGCAACCTCGACCAGCACCTCAGCCGCAGCCCCAACCAGCACCCCAACCAGCACCGCAACCAGAACCACAACCAGTGGCTGCGCAGCCACAACCTGTTGTCGCCGCGGCTACGCCTAAACCCGCCACCTGGCAAGCGCCACAATATACCGCCACGCCAAGGCGCCCTGTCGCTGCTGAACCAACGCCAAAAGACAGGCCCAATGATATCAAGCAGCAAGTCCTACACACCGTCAGGCGCCGCGCCAAGAAAACCAGCAGCGCCAAACAGCACCTCCAGTCGCTAGCTTTTGGCCTCAGTCTCGGCGTACTGGCGGTCATTATCATGCTGTTTGGTTTCTTTAACGAGCGGTTTATTGCGCCGTTCATGACGCCCAGCCGTTCGGTTAGTTCGACATCAATCATTATCGACCCCAACAGCGCAGCTGCCGGCCCAGACCCCGTGATAATTATTCCCAAAATCAACGTTGAGGTACCAGTTATTTACGATATCGACACTATCGAGGAAGATGCCGTCCAAGAAGGGCTAGAGCGGGGAACCGTCCACTATTTCAACACCGCCAACCCGGGCGAGAACGGCAACGGAGTTATATTTGGCCATTCGTCCAGCAACATCCTTAATAGCGGAAAGTATAAGTTCGCCTTTGTATTACTGCGCAAGCTGGAAAAAGACGATCTATTCTACCTAGACAGCGACGGCGTACGCTACGTTTACCGCGTCTATGACAAAACCATCGTACCCCCGAACGACGTTTCTGTGCTGTACCGCAATGACCGCCCATCCACCATGACGCTAATCACTTGTGATCCGCCCGGCACCAATACAAACCGGCTAGTCGTTATTGGCGAGCAAATCACACCAGACCCCGCCGACAATGTTGCCCGCGACAATCAAACAATTCCCGCCAAGCCCGAACCAGCCACGCTGCCGAGCAACTCGCCGTCGCTCTGGAGCCGCATCTGGGGCAGTTAAGCCCTGCAGCCAGTCACGCCGCAAATAGCAAGAGAGCGGCAGGCTAACGAGCCGGAACAAAACGTACAGCCTAATTACTACGACTCTAGCTCTACAATCAGTTCGGTACGCGTCAATGCCGACCGATCGGGCACAACCGCCGACGGCGCAACCGTAAACAGCGCCGTATAGTCTCGATCAAAGAATGCGCGCGTGCCAGGTGCAATTGGTACCAGTTCTTGTTTGTTGGTGCCATCAAAATCAAAGATGTATAGTTTGCCGTCCTGATTGTTCACCACCAAGCGGTGACCGTCCATCCACCGCGCTTTGCTACCGTTTTCGGGTTTCAGGCCAGTGTCGTATCGGAACTGACGATTGTTCTCTATGTCATACACCGCAAACCAGCCGGCGCCCTGCAGAGCAATAAAACGAGCGTTTGCCGAGAAACTAACCGCCATGGCCGGCTCTGAGACCTTCAGCCACGCTTTGGTGCGCAACGTACGTGTTTCAGCTCGTGCCAAGGCGTGCAACGGGTTCTTGTACACATACGCTCTAGAATCCGCATCAGCCCCAATAACCACATAGTCATCACCGCCAAACGAAGCCATGTCCATCAGATACGTACTGCTCTTCGGTAAATCACGTAGTATGTAGTCGTCGCTGCCGCGCCGCATATGTGCGGCCACCGACCCCTCGTCAGTAGCCCCGGCTTCGGAGGTGTATAGCAAGGTATCGGCTTGGTAGGGCGTATAGCCAATGACACCCTGAGCGACAATCTCGGCCTGCTTGTCAGCTAGGTTGATAGCACGCAGCACACCTGCAGCATCTAGCGAGTAGTAGAGATCGTGTTTTTTATCGCGAAGCTGCAGGTCGGGGTAGGCCGCGCCAAGCGCCTTGGTAAGGTTTTGGCTAGCTGCGGGATCCGCACGGTCAAACAGAATATACTCCTCCGCTGCCGCGCCAAACGTATGCTTGAGCAGCAGGTGCCGGTTGTCCGTAGACCACTCTACCGCCTCGATAGTACGCGCTTCGCCGCTATCCGACAGAACACCCGCAGGCAATGCCACGATCTTTGACGGGTTGTTTTTGTCGTTGGCGTCGATCACCTCTACTGACGACAGATTGCCCTGCTGAACGATCACGATCCAACGCCGGTCAGGGCTCTGGCTGGCAAGCACCGGTCGATCGGCATACAGCTGCACATCACTCGTTTGTGGCGACGCAGGGAACAAGAATGGATACACAAGGCGCTCCACGCTGCTGCCCTCCAGTCTGAGGTCATGCGTCCAGTTACGATAACCCTCGCGGCGCAGCACTATATTGTACTGCCCCTCTTCTAGCACGTACCGACCGTCGGTCGTACCCTTTGACTGATCATTTATGTAGATCTCTGCGGTTTGCGGGTGCGCCCCCACAAATAACAAGCCGTTCTGGATAACCGAACCCGTACGCCGGTCAATATCGTACCCATTGGCAGCCAGAACCAGTATAAAGGTGCCGGTCAGCACAAGGATAGCCATGAGTACATAGCCGATGTAGAGCGTTATGCGATGTTTGCGCTGTTTGTGTGGGTCTAAAAAATCCATGGTGTGTGTTTGGTTATCGTGCGCCGCAATTGCTACAGCGCATGCTTATGTAATAATATACCCCATTCTGAACTCATAGCAACCGCCGCAGGGCGTCTGTTTCGAGAAATCAAAACCCAACCCCTTGTTGCTAGGGCACTTCTGGAGCTACACACAAAACTTGCATAGCAAGCGGCATTGGGCGTAAAATGACGCTAATGGTTCGATAAGAAAATAAAGAGGGTAGCACAGTTGAACAGGGGAAACACCTACGTGCACGCAACATCCGGCTGGTTGCCGCGTTGTAACGCCAGCGGCCTGGCCGCCGAAAGGGCGCGCTTATGAGCACAAAACATCAGCACCTCGTCCAGCTAAACGGACAGCTGTATGACGCTGTCACTGGTGTGCGCATTGGCGAATCGCCAACGCCTGCAAAAACCCCGAAAGCCCATTCCGCCACACACCGCAGCACGCGGCGAACAGCCGCCCCAAAAACCGCCGTAAAACACCCCGCGGCGCCCAAACAGGCTGCCGTCGTCCACAGCGTCCAACACGCCAAGAAAGCACAGACGAAGCGCACGCAGCAGTCCAAGACTCTGATGCGCACTAGCGTTAAGAGTCCAGCACGTATCAAGGAAGAGAAACGCATTCAGCGTCAGAGCGCGGCACAAAAAACCCGCAGTGAACACATATTCAACCCGTCGCACGACATAACAACCGACCCCAACAGGGTATTGCGGTCTATGCACATCGAGCGCTCTGGCTTGATTAGCCGATTTGGCCCGGACAGCCAACATCAACAGACCAAGCAGGCCGTCGTAGCAGTAGCCCAACCGCCAGCCCACGTCGTCAGCAAGACGCCAGCCCCACAACGCAGCGCGGCCACAGCTCCGCAGCCCCGACCGCAGATATCCGCACAAGACCCCTTTGCAGTTGCCCTTAGCAAGGCTACGAGCCACACGCAACCCCAGCCCAAGAAGCCCAACCCATTCCAGCGCACCGCTAGGCGCATCGGCATTAAGCCGCGCAGTCTGGCTATAGGCGGGGCAACCCTCGCCGTCTTGGTCGTCGCTGGTGCACTGGCACGCTACAACGCGCCCTATGTGGCGCTCAAGATGGCATCATCAGAAGCCGGCATTCAGGCGACACTCCCCAGCTACCAGCCTGCCGGCTACAGCATGCAGCCCATCCAAGCAGACGACGGACAGGTTAGCGTGACATACCACTCCAATTCTGACGATCGCAGCTTCAAACTCATCCAACGCGCCTCCAACTGGAACAGCAGCGGGCTGCTAGAAAACGTCGTCGAAGGCCGCAACCATCAGGTATACCAGGCTAGCGGACGAACCGTTTTTGTATACGACAACAATACCGCAACGTGGGTAGACGGCGGCATTTGGTACAAAATAGAAGGCAACACCACGCTCGGCAGCGACCAGCTTCTGCGGATCGTCGACAGCATGTAGCCCGCGCCTACAGCGCCACAGCGCAAGCACTTGACTGACACACCGCCAGCGCCGATACTACATATCTATGATTAGAACACGTTTTGCACCCAGCCCAACTGGCATGCTGCATGTCGGCGGTATGCGCACGGCACTATTTGGCTGGCTTTTGGCCAAGCAACAAGGCGGCCAGTTTGTACTACGATTTGAAGACACCGACAAAAAACGTGAAGTCGCCGGGGCCAGACAACACCTCATAGACAGTCTCCACGCTCTCGGCCTTGATTACGACGAAGGACCAGATATTGGCGGCCCCTACGGCCCATACACCCAAAGCGAACGCTTAGATCACTACCGTCAGTGGGCGCAAAAACTAATCGACGACGGCCGCGCCTACGCCGACCCCTACACCCCCGAAGAGGTCCAAGCATTCCGAGAGCGCGCCCAAGCCGCCAAACAGCCATTTCTATACCGCAACCATCGGCCAGAGAACCCACCCGCCTGGGACGGCACCATGCCACTGCGTTTTAAGTCAGACCCCAAACCCTACCAACGCACTGACGCAGTTATGGGCAAATTACAGACCGGTCCAGAGGTAATCGATGACTTCGTTTTGATCAAAAGCGACGGCTATCCCACCTACAACTTTGCACATATCATAGACGACCACGAGATGAAGATCACACACATCATCCGCGGCCAAGAATTCTTAGCCAGCGTACCGAACTATTTAAATCTCTACGAGGCGCTACGAATTAAACCGCCGGTTATAGCCAGCGTGCCGCACATCCTAGGACCAGACGGCCGCAAAAAGCTAAGCAAGCGCGATGGCGCCAAAGACATCCTAGACTACACTCGAGATGGATACCTGCCAGAGGCTCTGCGCAATTTCATAGCATCCATGGGCTGGAACGACGGCACCGAGCAAGAGCTATTCACCACCGAAGAGCTCATCCAGGCATTCAGTCTTGACCACGTGCAGCGCAGTGCTGCTACATTTGATGAACGACGCCTGCAATGGATGAACGGCCACCTGATCCGCGATATGGATATCGACGAACTATACGCTCGAACCGATGGCTACTGGCCGCAATCGGCTGCCTCGGCATCGGACTCCTACAAAAAGTCGGTCTTGTCGCTACTACAGGAGCGGCTGAAATATCTAGCCGAGATACCGTCCCAGAGCGAATTTTTCTTTACCGACTTGCCGATTGACCCAACGCTCATCAGCGAGAACAAGCAGCTAAAAAAGATAGACCGGACCGAGCTAAAAGCGCTGCTCCTCACCGCAAGCGACATCCTAGAAAGCAGCGATTTCACCAAAGAACGCCTTACCAACGAGCTCAATACACTACTAGTTGCAACCGAGCAAAAACCAGGCGTATTATTTAGCCTGTTACGAGTCGCGACCACGCAAGCACCCTTTAGCCCGCCGCTTGCCGGCACTATGTCTGTGCTAGGCCGCGAAACCTGTCTACGACGCATTAACGAACTGCTGGACGTTCTATAATGTAACGCTCGCTCGGACTCGACACGGACCACCCCACGCGCTACAATACCCTTATGCTTAACAACCCGAATGGGAAGCGTGGTGACGGCCTAGACGTGACGCCACCGGCTGCCCCCAAACAAACAAACACCCCTGAATTTTCGTTTCCGTCACCGGAGTCTTTTGCGCGCAGCAGCCAATCGGACTCCGGCGGCGCGTTTTCCTCTGGTTCGATGTTCAATCGCCAGCAGGCCCCGAACACCAAAGGCAAAAAGCGCCTTGGGCCTATTAAACTGAACCGAAAATACGGCATTATCGCGGCGGCAGTCGTGGGTGTGCTGGTTGCCGGGATTGGTGCAGCCTACAGTCTAACGAGACCCGCAGCTCCCGCGCCCGAACCAGCGCCACTCGTCGAGCAACCCAAGGAAGAGCCGCAGCCTGTCGTTCACCGCTCGCAACTAACTGGTATAGCCGTATCAGAAGCGCAATCCAAACTGCCGATTACCGGCGTCATGATAGAAAATAGCCCCGACGCGCGGCCACAGGCCGGGCTCAAAGACGCAGGCATCGTATACGAGGCTGTAGCCGAGGCAGGCATTACGCGCTTCTTGGCGCTATACCAAGAAACCGAGCCTGACTACATAGGCCCCGTCCGTTCAGTACGGCCATACTACATTGACTGGCTACGCGGATATGATGCGTCAATAGCTCACGTCGGCGGCAGTCCAGAGGCGCTGGCCCTTATTCGATCAGAAGGCGTCAAGGACCTAGATCAATTCGCCAACCCCGGCGCATACTGGCGTATCAGCTCTCGCTACGCGCCGCACAACATGTACACCAGCTTCGAGCGACTTCGCCAAGTTCAGAACGCCAATGGCTATACGCAGAGCACGTTTACTGGATTTTTACGCAAAGAACCAGCACCAGTTAACCCTGCGCCAGTCGTGCAGATCAACATGGAACTGTCTCGCGCACTGTATAACGTGCACTACGACTACCATGCCGAAACCGGCACCTACAAGCGCAGCGAAGGCGGCCGGCCACACACCGACGAAAGAACGGGCGAGCAGCTAGCGCCAAAAGTCGTCGTAGCTATCGTAGTGCCATACGGCATCCAAGCGGACGGTCTACACTCTGAATACCAGACCATCGGCAGCGGCAAGGCCTATATTTTCCAGGACGGCACCGTTACCGAAGGACTATGGGAGAAGCGTTCGCCGACCGATGGGATGCGCTTTGGCGACGCCAACGGATCACCGATTGCTATCAACGCAGGGCAGTCCTGGATAACCGCCATTACCGCCGAAAATAAG
>PDWI01007203.1_pt1 | contig 13636 bp, 12 predicted proteins | sample 1430891 | NCBI WGS metagenome assembly PDWI01 (sample SAMN01162508, study PRJNA174530) | Oral metagenome, whole genome shotgun sequencing project. | biome: Marine environment; feature: Marine mammal; material: Swab sample of the gingival sulcus; isolation source: swab sample of gingival sulcus...
AAGATGGTAATGTAGTACATCACTTTAAGAAAGTTGTTGAGAAGAAAGTAACAACAGAGTGGGTAGATGAGAACGGAAACCCATTAAAAGAAAAAGTTATAGATAGCACAACAAAAGAAGCGGGAGCATTTAAAGGTTATACTCTTATAGAAACGAAAACTGATGAATTTGGTAATGTAATACATATATTTAAAAAAGTTAAAGAGTTACCAAAAACAGGTAATGGAGTAGATTATAGTCTGTATGGAATCTTTATGATGCTGTTGGGTATATTTGTACTGAGAAAAGAGAAATCTTTTATAAGCTAAATGTAGCAAAAAAATAAATGACTATATCAAATTTGATATAGTCATTTGCATTTTAAAAAAAGATTGTGCTAAAAAAAATACTGAAAAAGTAAAAATATATTTGCTGTAAAAACAAGTAAAATATGTTGCTAAACGACAGTATATATGATATTATCTATATGACATTATTATTGAAAGGTGGAATATATGAATATAACAGATGTTAAAGTGCGTAAAATTAGATCAGAGGGAAAAATGAAAGCAGTAGCTTCTATTACTATTGATGATTGTTTTGTTGTTCATGATATTAAGGTAATTGAAGGTAGTAATGGACATTTTGTTGCTATGCCAAGTAAAAAGATTGGTGAAAGTAATTTTAAAGATATAGCACATCCTATAAATGTTGAAACAAGAGCTTTAATTCAAGAAAAAATCTTTGAGGCGTTTGAAGCTGCAGAAGAGCCAAAGCCTAGAGAAGAAGTAGAGAAGTTTGAGTCAGAAGATGTAGGAATGGGAACGGAATTATAATAAAAAAAAGAGGGAAATTAATCCCTTTTTTTTCTTATTATTTAATGAAAATGGAGAAAAATATGACTGATACAATAATACTTGCTGCTGGAAATAGTACAAGAATAAAATCTAAAAAATCTAAAGTGTTACATGAAATACTTGGTAAGAAGGTTTTAGATTATGTTGTAGATTTAAGCGCAAAATTTAGTGATAATATAATAATGGTATTATCTCCTAACGCTAAAGAAATAGAAGAAAATTACAAAAAAAATAGTATCAAATTTGCTATACAAAAAGAAGCTATAGGAACTCAAAACGCTTTAAAGAGTGGACTTCATTTAGTTAAAGGACAAAATGTTTTAGTTATGTGCGGAGATACACCTTGTGTTAAGGATGATACAATAGATAAATTATTCCAAGAACATAAAAATAATAATAACAAACTTACTATGCTTAGTGTCTTGATGGATGATCCTTCAAGTTATGGTAGGGTAAAAAGAGAAAATGGTAATGTTATTAAAATTGTTGAGTTAAAAGATGCAACAGAAGAAGAAAAAAAAATAAAAGAAATTAATTCTGGTATTTATTTATTTGATAGTTCTGAACTTATCAGACTTATTGATGAGGTAAAAAATGATAATGCTCAAAAAGAATATTATCTTACAGACTTAATAGAAATTTTTACTAGAGAAAATTTGAAAATAGGTGCATTAACTATTGATGATGCAGATGAAATAATAGGAGTAAATAATAGAGTAGATTTAAACAAAGCTACTAAAGTGCTTCAAGATAGAATTAATAATTATTGGATGAATATGGGGGTTACAATGCTTGATCCATCTTCCATTTTTATTGATTATGATGTAGAATTGAGCAGGGATGTATTAATTAAATATTCTTGTGAAATAAAAGGTGCAACAAAAATATCTGAGGATGTTTTAATAGGTGCTAATACATATATAGAAAATTCTATTATAGGAACAGGAACTAGTATAGTTAATTCTACAATATTAAATTCTACAATAGGAGCTAATAATAAAATAGGGCCATATTCTTATATAAGACCTGGAACAGAAATTGGAAATGACTGCAAAATCGGTGATTTTGTAGAAGTTAAAAATTCTAAAGTTGGAAATAATACAAAAGCCTCACATCTAAGTTATATAGGCGATAGTGATTTAGGTTCTAATATTAATATCGGATGTGGTGCAATTTTTGTAAATTATGATGGTAAAAATAAGTATAGATCTACTGTTGAGGACAATGCTTTTATAGGCTGTAATACAAATATAGTATCTCCAGTTAGAATTAAAGAGGGTGCATTTATTGCAGCGGGAACGACTGTGACAGAAGATGTTGATAGTAATAATTTATGTATAGGAAGAGTTCGTCAGACTCAAAAAAAGGGATGGAATAAGGAGAAATAATATGCATAAAAAAGGAGATAGAGTAAAAATTTTTGCTGGAAATGCAGGAAAACAATTAGCTCTTAAAATATGTGATGAATTGGATATGAAGTTAGGCAAATCTAATGTTACTCAATTTAGTGATGGAGAGATAAATGTTACTATTGAAGAAAGTGTTAGAGGAGCTGATGTGTTTTTAATACAATCTACAGCGCCACCACTTGTAAATAAAAATATTATGGAGTTATTAATAATGATTGATGCTTTAAAAAGAGCGTCTGCTGGAAGTATAACTGCAGTATTACCATATTATGGATATGCAAGACAGGATAGAAAAGCAAAGCCGAGAGATCCAATTAGTGCAAAATTACTTGCCGATTTAATAACTGTTGCTGGAGCAGATAGAGTTCTTACTATGGATTTACATGCTTCACAAATACAGGGATATTTCAATATTCCTGTTGACCATTTATTTGGTCAACCAATTTTAGCTGAATACATAAAAGAAAAAGAAATTGAAGATATGGTTGTTGTTTCACCTGATTTTGGTTCTGTTACAAGAGCAAGAGATTTTGCTGCAATGGTTAATGCCTCTATTGCTATTATTGAGAAAAGAAGGCCAAAAGCAAATGAACTTGAGGTTATGAGTATTATAGGTGATGTAAAGGATAAAAATGTTGTTATAGTCGATGATTTAGTTGATACAGCTGGGACATTAGTAAAAGCAGCAGACGCATTATCAAAAATGGGAGCGAAATCAGTAATAGCTTGTAGCACTCATGCGGTATTATCTGGGGAGGCTGTAGCAAGAATAAATAATTCTGTAATTGATGAATTAATAGTGCTTGACACAATAGAACTTCCTGATGAGAAAAAATTAGATAAATTAAGAATATTATCATGTTCAAAGTTATTCTCTGAGGCTTTAAGTAGAATATATAGAAACGACTCTATTTCAGAAATATTTGTAAAGGAGTAAAATGAAATTAATTGTTGGATTAGGAAATCCTGGTAAAAAATACGAACTTACAAAACATAATATGGGTTTTTTAGCAATCGATTCATTATCAAACGAATTAAATATTGATTTAAAAAAAATAAAGTTTAAGTCTTACTATGCTGAAACTATTATATCGGGTGAAAAAGTTATATTAGTAAAACCACAGACTTTTATGAATCTTAGTGGAGATTGTGTTAGAGAATGGGTTAATTTTTATAAAATAAGTTCCAATGATATTCTTGTTATATATGATGATATAGATATAGAATTTGCTAAAATTAGACTTAGAAAAAAAGGGTCTGCAGGCACACATAATGGGATGAGAGATATAATATATAAACTGGGTTTTGATGATTTTGCAAGACTTAGATTGGGAATTGGTAGAGATCGAAGTATTCCTTTAAAAAATGAAGTTTTAAGTAATTTTACTAGTGATGAAATAAAAATACTGAAGGACTTCTTTAAAAAAACAAATGATACTATATTTTCTTTTATAAGAGATGGAGTAGATATTACTATGAGTAGGTATAATGGATGAAATTTAAATATTTTTTAGAACAATATAAACCTATTTTAAGTGAAAAATCCAAAATATTATATGGCACAGGCAATGCTCAGTGCCTTTTTTTTGCTACTCATAAAAAAAATGAAAAAAATTTAATTGTAACAAGTAGTGATTATGAAGCGAATAAAATTTCTAAAGAGTTAGAAGATTTCGGAATAGATAGTGTTGTTTTAGAAAAAAAAGAATATAGTTTTTCTAAGGTATATACACAGTCTAAGGACTTGTTAATTCAAAGAAGTGTGACTTTAAAAAATATTTTAGATTATAAAAAAGTTTTAATAGTTAGTGCGCCATCACTTGTTCAAAAACAGATGTCAATAGATGAATATAACAAAAGAAAAATTGTGTTTCATATTGGAGAAGAATATAGCAGAGAAGAAATTTTAAAATTGCTTTTTAGTTATGGATATAAAAGAGAGTATTTTGTTGAAAAATGGGGAGATTTTTCTGTAAGAGGTAATATAATAGATATATTTGTATCGGATAGTCAGTATGCTTATAGAATAGATTTTTTTGGTGATGAAATTGAAGAAATAAAATATTTTGATGTAAATACTCAAAAGTCAGTAGAAAAAGTAAATTCATTTTCTATTTTGCCTTTAACAGAATATGATCCATTAGCCAGTGATTTTAATGATGTGTCTAATGATGTTTTGAGTGAAGATAAATATGTAAATGAAGAGAGATTTTCAGGAAGTCATAATAGTTGTATATTAGATTATTGTGATTGGAATATAGTCTTAATTGATGAAAAAAATATTATTAGTACAATGCAACTTTTCTATGAGGATTATATGAGTAGATTATCTAGTTCTATTGAAAAAGGAACAGCGTTATCTATAGAAGAAAAAAATATTTTTACACCAACATATATAATTAATAAATTAGAAAAAAAACAAATATTATCTTTGAATAATTTTAGATTTAGTAGCATATTCAACTATAATCATGAAGAAGATTTTAAAATAAGACCGATGCACAATTATAGAATGTGTCAAAATGAATTGTGTAATGATATAAGACTGTTCTTAAAAAATGGATATGATATTTATATTAGTGCTAATAAAAGAATAAAAGAGATAATAGAGATATTAGTAAATAATAATATAGTTTATTCTATGAAAAAAAATAAATCAGTTACTTTTATAGAAGATTTTGTTAAAGACGGTTTAATTGATGATAGTAAAAAAAATGTATTAATAACAGAAAATGATATTTTTGGCAGACATTCAAAAAAGAAAAAAAGACTTAATTTTGAAAATTCAAAAAAGATAAGCAGTTTTTATGAATTAAATAAAGATGATCTAGTTGTTCATATAAATCATGGTGTTGCAAAATATAAGGGAACTAAACAGAAATTGTTTGATGGAATAGTTAGAGATTATATCATGCTTGAATATAATGGTGATGATATGTTATATATACCTGTTGAGAACATTGATTTAATTCAGAAATATATAGGTAGCACTTCAAATGTTAGACTTAGTTCTTTGAATTCTAAAACATGGCAGTTAAAAAAACAAAAAGCTAAAAAAAGTATTGAATTAATAAGTGATGAGTTAATAGAATTATATTCAGCTAGACAAAATTCAAAAGGATTTGCATTCTCAAAGGATAATTCATGGCAAAAGGAATTTGAAATGAGTTTTGAGTATGAACTAACTGATGACCAGTCAAAAAGTGTAAAAGAAATTAAGGAGGATATGCAATCACACGTACCTATGGAAAGACTTCTTTTAGGAGATGTTGGCTTTGGAAAAACAGAGGTTGCAGTTAGAGCTATTTTTAAGGCGGTTATGGATAGTAAACAGGTCGTGTTTTTAGTGCCAACAACAGTGCTTGCAGAACAACATTATAACAATTTTATTAAAAGATTTGAGTCTTATCCTGTAAAAATAGCCAAGTTATCAAGACTTACAAGTAAGACTGATGCAAATAATATAATTGATGGTTTAAATAGTGGAAGAATTGATATAGTTGTTTGTACGCATATTATTTTTTCGCCTAAAATTAAATTTAGAGATTTAGGACTTTTGGTTGTTGATGAGGAGCAGCGATTTGGTGTAAAAGATAAAGAAAAAATAAAAAAAATGAAGAATAATCTTGATACACTTACACTCTCTGCAACACCAATACCAAGAACACTTAATATTTCGTTATCTGGAATTAGGGACATGTCGGTTATAAATGAACCACCAAATAATAGACTTCCAGTTGAAACGTATTTGATGGAATTTGATTATGAAATAATAAAATTTGCAATTCAAAGAGAAATTGATAGAGGAGGACAAGTTTTTTATATTTATAATAAAATTGAGGATATAGATGTAGTTGCTAATACATTATCTAATTTAGTTCCAAATATAAATATAACTTATGCTCATGGTAGAATGGGAGCTAAAGAATTAGAAAATAGGATGCTTAATTTTGTAGAAAGAAGAGTTGATGTTATCGTTTGCACAACAATAATAGAAAATGGTATAGATATAAAAAATGCTAATACAATTATAATTCATGATGCACAGAATTTAGGTTTATCACAGCTTTATCAGCTGCGAGGAAGAGTTGGGAGATGGCATAGGACATCTTTTTGTTATCTTTTTTATCCTAGAAATAAAGTGCTTAAAGAAAATGCAAAAAAAAGGCTTGAAACTATTAGAGAATTTACAGAGTTTGGTTCTGGCTTTAAAATAGCACTTAGAGATCTTGAAATAAGAGGGGGAGGAAGTATTTTAGGAACTACTCAATCTGGACATTTTGAACAAATAGGCTATGAACTATATATGAAGATGTTAAAGGAATGCGTTGATAAAAAGAAGAATATAGAAGTTCAAAAAGAAAGAGAAGTTGTGGTTGATATAGATGTATCGGCATATATTCCAAGCGAATATATTTTAAATGAAGATGTTAAGTTAGATTACTATAAAAAAATACTTGATATTAAAAATTTAGATGATTATTTTGATATGGAAGATCAGTTTGTAGAGGTGTTTGGAGTAATGCCAAAGGAAGTGGTAAATCTTTTAAAAATATCTCTTATAAGAAATTATTTAAAAGAACTTCCGTTTAAGAAAATAAAAAAATGTGAAGATTATTTTAAATTAGATTTTGATATTTATAAAGAATTAGGTTATAATGTATCGGATACTATTATTGATATATTTGGAAAAGATATTAGATTTAATTTTGGGAAAAAGCCAAATGTTATAATATATACTACAGATATTGAAAAAATAATAGATGGATTAGAAAAAATGATTAAAATAGAAAAGGAGAGTTTATGAAAAAAATAATTGTTTTAATAATGGCTTTTGTTCTTGTATTTATTGTTTCTTGTAAAGCAAGTGATACAAAAAAAAGTGAGCAAAAACTTGGTGAAGGAGAGTATGCTTTAGTAAATGGTGAGAAAATTTCAAAGGAAGATTTTGATAAGACTTTTAATTTAGTTAAGTATCAATATGAAGCACAATATGGAAAAGAGTTTTTTGAAAAAAAAGAAAACCAGAATGTTGTAAACAAATTAAAGTCAAGTATTTTAGAAGAAAAAATAATGTTTAAACTTATAAAGAAATATGCTAAAGATGAAAAAATTTATATAGATGAAAAAAAGTTTGATAAAGAAGTTGAAAAAGTAAATAAAAATTTAGAGGCAGATAAAAAACTTTCTAAATATTTAAAAGATAATAAAATAGGAAAAAAAGATATAGAAAATATAGTTAGAGACCGTATGATTGTTGCTCAAATTACAAAGAATATTCAAGAAAACATTGAAAAAGATAGCAAAAAAATGGAAGAAATAGAAAAGAAATATATTGTAAAGGTAAAAGCAAGTCATATTCTTTTAAAAGATAAAGCAGATGCAGATAAGATTTATGAGTCTTTAAAGAAAGAACCTAAGAATTTTGAAAAAATTGCAAAAGAAAAATCAACTGATAAAGGATCTGCTGTTAAAGATGGAGATTTAGGATATTTTGCAAGAGGTATGATGGTTCCAGAATTTGAAAAGGCAGCATTTGATGGGAAAATAAATGAAATTCAAAAACCTGTTAAATCACAATTTGGATACCATATAATAAAAACAACAGGAAAGAAAACTCTAAGTGATTTAAAAGCAGATGGTGCTAATAAAGACGAATTGGAATTAATAAAAAAACAAATATTATCTAAAGATGTAGAAGCAGAATATACAAAGAAAATAGAAGATTTAAAAAAGAAAGCTAATATTTTAAAAACAAAATTTGAAGAGAAAAAATAATGATATATGTAGTTGGACTAGGATACAATGAGAGTGAATATACTGATGAAATAAAGTCGTTAGTAGAAAAGTATCCGGTATATGTAAGAAGTGATTGGCATCCTATTATAAAAAAGTTAGGTTTTAATTATGAAAGTTTTGACTACATATATGAGAAGGCTGAAACTTTTGATGATGTGTATAGTCAAATAGTTGATACTTTGGTTGAAAAGTCAGAAAACAAAACTATTGTTTATATAGTTATGGGAAGTGCTTATGTAGCTGAAAAAACAGTTAAATTACTTCAAGAAAGAACAGAAGTAGAGATAGTAAATGGGATTAGTTTTATAGAAAAAATAATTAATTATTTAGGAATTGACCCTATAGATGGACTTCAAGTTGTTGATGGACTTTCTGATTTTAGTATTGATTTAAAATCAAATGTTATTGTTGCTCAAGTTTATTCTCGTATAAGAGCTTCTGAAGTGAAATTAAAGTTGCTTGAGTTTTATGATGATTTAACAGATATAATGATTTTAGATTCTATTGGAGTATTTGAAAAGGAAAAAAAAATAGAGTGTAAATTGTATGAATTAGATAGATTTGATTGCTTTGATCATTTAACATCTGTATATATAAAAAAGCCTGATAATAGAAGGTTTACATTAAAGGATATTGAATTTAATGTAGACTATGAAGATAATTATGTTGATGAATTAGAAATGACAGAAAGATTAGAAAATATTTTAAAATCTATTGAATTTCATGCAAAAGAAGGTTATTATAATATTGATGATATAATAAAAAATATAGTAAAAAAACAAAAAAAATAAAAAAATCCTTGAAATTTAAGTAATTCAAGTGTATAGTTTATGTATATTCTTGTTTATAGGAGGAAAAATGAATAAAACAGAATTAGTTGCTAAGATAGCTGATAAAACAGGTCTTACAAAGAAAGATTCATCTTTAGTTGTATCAGCATTTGTTGAGACAATAGAAGAGGCTTTAAAAGCTGGTGAAAAAGTTCAATTAGTTGGATTTGGAACTTTTGAAGTAAGAAATAGAAAAGCTAGAAAAGGAAGAAATCCTCAAAAACCAGATCAGGTTATGGAAATTCCTGCATCAAAAGCACCTGTATTCAAAGCTGGAAAAGCATTAAAAGAGCTTGTGAACAATAAGAAAGCGAAGAAAAAATAAAAAGCAGTTATAACTGCTTTTTATTTGAATTATAAAATGAGATTAGATAAATTTTTAAAAGTTTCAAGAATAATAAAAAGAAGAAGTATTGCAAAGGCTTTTTGTGATAAGGGAAGAGTGCAGATAAATAATAGTGTGGCAAAGGCATCTGAAAAAGTTAAAGTAGGAGATGAGATAAGAGTTACCTTTGGTTCTAGGATGAGTGTTTTTATAGTTGAAGAGATTAATAATACATCACTAAAATCAGAGGCTGGTAAAATGATAAGGGAGGTATAATGAGTTTTTTCTTAAAAAGAAAATTATTGTTTACAATAATTATTGTTATTTTCCTTTTATTTATTGGCTATACTAAAGTTAATCAGCAACTTGAAATTGAAAAACTTACAGAGGACAAAGCTAGGCTTGAAGCTGATATTGAAAGATTAGAGTTGTTAAAGCAAGTGCTAAAAGAAGAATTGAAGAATATAGATAGTAATGAGTATATTGAAGAATATGCTAGATCTAGACTTCGTATGATAAAAGAAAATGAAATGATTTTTATTGTAAATGAAAATTAAATCATATTTTAATTGATATTTTGTAAATAGAGTCTTTATTGAACGCAAGTTTATTAAAGACTTTTCTTTATATATAACTCTAGATGAGGTGTGCTATGGTTGCAATTATTGATATAGGTTCAAATTCTACAAAAATGAGAATTTATAAAAATGGAGATTTTTTATCTCCATTGTACTATTTAAAACCGAATAGATTATCTAGTTGCTTGGATTGTAATAATATGTTATCAAAAGTAGCTTTAAATTCAACATTAAATGTTTTAATGGATTTTTGTAATATAGCAAAAAAAGAAAATGTTAAAAAAATATATGCTTATGCTACAGAAGCTCTTAGATTAGCAAAAAATTCTTTTGAATTGCTAGAAATGGCTAAAGTTAAATTAAATCTGAATATTGAAATAATTTCTGGAGAAGATGAAGCTAAATATGGATTTTATGGTGTTAAATCTAACTGTGATGGAGAAATTAACTTAATAGATATTGGCGGGGCAAGTACAGAAATAATAACGGGAAATAATTCTATAAATTCAATGAAAAGTTATAAAATAGGTGCTGTAAAATTAAAAGATAACGATTTTAAGTTAGAAGATATATTTAAAAATTTAAGTATAGGTAAAAAACTTATTGGAATTGGTGGAACTATAACAACAATTTTACTTATAAGAGATAAAATTTCGCAGTATAGTCGTATAAAGGTACAATCAAAGGTTTTATATAAAAAAGAAATTTTAAATATATATTATAATTTAATTAACATGGATTTAGAAGAAAGAAAAAAAGTTGTAGGACTTAGTTCAAGTAGAGCTGATATTATATGTTATGGTATTGAAATATTACTTTTTATAATGAATAAGGTTGATGCTGATTTAATAGTTGTTAGTGATTTTGGAACAATGGAAGGATATATGAAGTTGAAGGGGATAAAATGATTGATTTATCAGGTAGAAAATGGTTGAAAAAAGATTTGAAAATTTTAATTGCATTTTCTGGTGGTATTGATTCTACTGTACTTACAGATTTGTTTTTAAAAATAAGAGATAGGTATGATCTCACGTTATATGCTTTTCATTTAGACCATCAGTTAAGGAGTTCATCTAAGGATGATGCAATATTTGTTAAAAGAGTTTGTCAGAGAGAAAATATTGAACTTTTTTCTTATAGTTTAGATATAAAAAATATATCTAAATTTAATAATAAGGGTGTTGAGATTACAGCAAGAGAAAAAAGATATGAATTAATAAATAAAATAGTTAGTGATAATGGAATTGATTATGTTGCGACTGCTCATCATTTAGATGATAATGTAGAAACTTTTTTAATGAGAATTTTTAGAGGAAGTGGATTAAAAGGGCTTAAATGTATGAGTGAGAATAGTGGAAATATTATAAGACCTTTAATTAATGTTTCAAAAGAGTTAATAGAAGAATATGCAGAAAAAAATAATATAGAGTATGTCCAAGATGAAACTAATTTTGAAAATGATTATTTCAGAAATAAGATTAGAAATGAGCTTATACCAATCATAAAAAAAGAATATTCAAATAATGTATTAGAGAATATAAATAATATTATATCTGCGGTAAGAATAGAAGAAGATATTGTTGATAATTATTATTGTTCTATTTTTGATTTTAACAAAAATGAATACGAATTATCTGGTATAAGAAAAAAAGATTATGGATTTGTTAAGACTTTTGTTGTGAAGTTGCTTGAAAATAAATTTGATTTAATAGATGTTAATTCATATCAAATAAATACACTTACAGATTTAATTTTAAATAGTGATAGTGGATATATTGTTATTAATAGTTATAAGTTTAGTATTGAATCGGGATATTTAGTTATTATAAAAAATACTTTAGAAAAAAAAGATGAAAAAATTAAGTTAAAATTTGGAGAGAATCATTTTGGCGACTATAAGATAATTGTTTCTAAAGGAGAATATTTAGACAATAAAAATACAATTAGCATACCATTAAACATTTCTAATATATATGCTAGAACGAGAGAAAATGGTGATAAATTTAAACCAAGGGGTATGAGTGGAACAAAAAAAATAAAAGATTTTTTTGTAGATAAAAAGATAAAGAAGAATATAAGAGATAAAGTTTTATTGATTGCTGATGATTTTGAAATATATTGGGTGTATCCATATAGAAAAAGTAATCATATAAACAAAAAAGATGAAATGTATTATAATTTAACTGTTTACAAAATAAAATAAGTAATGTATTATTTATTAGTACGAATTAGGAGGAGTTTGCTTAATGAAGAATATAAATAGAAATTTTTTCTTTTATGCAATTATCATGTTAGTAATTGTGTATGTGATAGTTGGATTCTTTTTAAAAGAAGATACCAAAGTAAAAGAAGTGACTTTTAGTGAATTAATACAAATGGTTGAAAATGATAAGATTGAATCATTTATTGTTGAAGATGGTAGTCTATCTTCTGGTCAAACTGTTTCATCATTAAAAGGTGCTGTAAAAAAAGATGGAACAAAATTTAATGTATATATACCAAAGATTTTTGAAAGTACATACGGTAATATTTTATTTAAAAAGGCGTATGATAAAAAAATTGAAATAAAAACAGTTAAGCCTGTAGAACCACCATTTTGGCTTGAATGGATACCTATGTTCTTATTAATAGGTGTTATGATTTTTGTTGTTTTCTTTGTGTTTGGAAATGGAAAAGGTGGTGCTAATGGGGCTATGAGCTTTGGTAAAAGTAGAGCTAGGCTTCATAAGCAAGATAAAGATAAACAAGTTAAATTTGACGATGTTGCTGGATTAAAAGAAGAAAAAGAAGAAATGCAGGAAATAGTAGATTTTCTAAAAAATCCTTCAAAATATGCTAAACTTGGTGCGAGAATACCAAAAGGAGTTCTTATGGTTGGACGTCCAGGTACGGGTAAAACTTATCTATCAAAGGCTGTTGCTGGTGAGGCAGGAGTACCATTTTATAGTATAAGTGGTTCAGATTTTGTTGAAATGTTTGTTGGAGTAGGTGCGTCTAGAGTTAGAGATTTATTTGCAACAGCGAAAAAAAATGCCCCATGTATTGTATTTATTGATGAAATAGATGCTGTTGGTAGAAGAAGAGGTGCAGGTCATGGTGGTGGTAATGATGAAAGAGAACAAACTTTAAATCAATTATTGGTAGAGATGGATGGATTTGGAGATTATCAAGGAATAATAGTTGTCGCTGCAACCAATAGACCAGATATTTTAGATCCAGCACTTCTTAGACCAGGACGTTTTGATAGAAGAGTTGAAATGGGACTGCCAGATGTTAAAGAAAGAGCTTTGATTTTAAAAGTGCATTCTAAAAAGAAGCCTATGGCGGCAGATATTGATTATAATACTCTAGCAAAAAGAACACCATATTTTACTCCAGCAGATATAGAGAATTTACTTAATGAAGCTGCGCTTATGACTGCTAGAGAAGAAAAAGAAATTATAACAATGAAGACAGTAGAGGCAGCGATTACAAAAACAATTGCTGGTGTAGAGAAGAAATCTAAGTTAGTTACACATAGAGAAAAAAGACTTGTTTCTGTACATGAGGCTGGACATGCTGTTATTGCACACTCATTACCTGACACAGATCCAGTACACATGGTAACAATAATTCCTAGAGGAAGAGCTGGCGGATTTACTATGCAACTTCCAGATGATGAGAAAAATTATGTTACAAAAACTCAAATGTATAATGAAATAGTTGTACTTCTTGGTGGTAGAGTTGCAGAAAGAGTTATTTTAGGTGAAATAAGTACAGGTGCGTCTAATGATCTTAAGAGAGTAAGTGATGTAGCTAAGGATATGGTTATAAAATACGCGTTTAGTGATGATTTATCTCAAATGACTTACTATAGTGA
>PDWI01007713.1_pt1 | contig 13634 bp, 13 predicted proteins | sample 1430891 | NCBI WGS metagenome assembly PDWI01 (sample SAMN01162508, study PRJNA174530) | Oral metagenome, whole genome shotgun sequencing project. | biome: Marine environment; feature: Marine mammal; material: Swab sample of the gingival sulcus; isolation source: swab sample of gingival sulcus...
TCCTGGAGCAGAGAACCTGCTGCTGCCAGTCCCGCGGTCAGTTCCGCCGCAATGTGCAGGGTAACAATACTGATTGCCTGAGGAGTAAGCCACGGGAACAGGTAAAGGTAGGAGTTGAAAAAGTTTTCGATCGTATCAAAGACACCTGCCCGGTGCAGGAAAAAGATCAGGATGTAGATTGGAATGGTGAATTTGATTATTTTCCGTATTCTTCTGATAAAACGTTTCCGTATTCTCTGCCAGATATTCTTTGGACTCTGCTTTTCATCCGTATCATTGCTAACGGTGCGGTTTGTCCGGGCGGGAAGCACGCATCTGCTGATAAAAACAATAGAAACAGTTCGTAACATGGCAGCTCCGAGAGTGAGGCTGACGTAGATGAAAGCGGCTTCTTTTATAAGCGGCAGGGTAATGAAAAAGACCGTTGGCAAATGAAGAAAATAGGTGGGAAGACTGTTAAACAGGTTGGCAAGTATCAGCTCTCTTTTGTCGATCTTTTTATTGTTGTACGCTTCAGCCAACATGGTGTTGGCTGAAACCCCCGAAACAAAGGCGATGGAAAAGGATGCGCCGGCAACCTGTGACATGTTACCCAAACGGATAAGGGGTCTTGAAAGAAAGGCGACCCTGGTCGTCCAGTGAAAGGACTCGATGATATTTGCTGCAAGAAGACCGACTGAAATAAAACAGATCAGACGAAAAAGCGGATAGATAAGCTCATGAAAAAGCAGGGTGAAGGTAATCGGAGTATCAGTCATCAAAAGGCATTGCAAAGGAAATGGTTAGAAACTTGGCTCTTTAGGTGATAATAATACCTGGAGGCTCTTCCTTGCAATGAAAAGAAGAGCCAGCCTGACAAAAAACAACATGAAAGATGACCTTTTTACTCCACTTTGCCGGTAATCTATTGTATTGACGAGGTAATTGACCTTTCAAAAAGCAAGCTGTGCGCGTATACCCCATGGGGGTCTTTAAGCAATAAGATATCCTTTACCGGGGCAAATATTTTGTAGAACATTGAAAGCAGGGGATGAGAAGCTTTGCTGTTGACTAGAAATGCCTGATGTTTACCAAACTTTTTAAGTATCTTGTCGGTAATCGATATTGGTGTGTTGAGGTACACTGCACTATAGTCATGCTGTATTCCAGCCAGATCAGCCGCCGATTCTATTGCATCATCAAGATCACCATTGTAGTCAACAAGACCAATTGTTTTTGCTTGTACACCATCATAGACTCTTCCTTCAGCGAGTTTTTTAACTTCGCTGAGTTCCAGTCCACGTCCTTCAGCAACGATATTGAGAAAGGTGTTATAACCGTGTTGAACTGAAAGTTGAACGGTTTCTGCTATGTCTTGAGAGAGCGGCTGGGTTATATTCAGTCCTGATGCGATGTCTGTGGTACCAACCCCATCACCAAACACGCCAATATCTGACAGACTGTTCTCAAAGGTAGGTATGGCACCAAAGATACCTATTGAACCGGTAATGGTGGTAGGCGATGCCCAGATTTCATCGGCAGGGGTGGCGATCCAGTATCCGCCGGAAGCTGCTACATTTCCCATCGAAACCACCAGTTTTTTCCCGGCTGCCTTGAGTGCCAGCAATTCCTGTCGGATGATTTCAGAGGCAAAAGCTGATCCACCACCTGAATTAATACGCAGGACAACTGCCTTTAAAGAATTATTTTGACGCGCTTTTCGCAGTATTGTTGCCAATGTGTCTCCACCAATGGTTCCTGGAGGTTGTTCTCCCGGTAGAATCATTCCCTGGGCAATAATTACACCGATATTTGCTTTACCAGTGTTGTCGGTGTAGCTTTTGTGGAACGTGGAGAGATACTCGTTCATGGTAATGGTTTTGCGTTTTTTGTTTTTTCTGGTTTTGGAAAAGTGTTTTAGATAGCTGTCCAGTTCAACTCTGGTCATAAGTTTATCAACCAGACCGGCGTTAAGAGCCATTTTTGCTGTATTGCCTGCCACCTTCATAAGATTTTGTGGTGCCTGGTTGGTGTAGTTCTCTATTGCATTGGGTTTGAGACGTCGCTGCAGGATTATGTTATTTGAAAAATCAGTCCAGAGTGCATTGAGCCACGCCTGATTCTGTTCCTTGTCAGCCTCTGACATGTTGTTTCTGGTAATCGGTTCAAGTGCCGATTTATAGGAGCCGACTTTGAAAATGTGGTAGTTGATTTTGAGTTTGTCCAGTGCTTCCTTGAAATAGAGACGGTATACCCCAAAGCCATGCAGGTCTACTCCTCCCATCGGGTTAAGAATTACTTCGTTGGCATAAGACGCAAGGTAATACTGGGATTGGGTGTAGTAGTCTTCTGCTGCTATGACCTTTTTTCCTCTTTTCTTGAAATTGGTCAGTGCCTTGCCTATGGTGTTCATTTGTGGCAGCCCGATAGCTCCAAGCTGCTTTAAATCCAGTTGCAGGTAACTGATATTCTGATCCGTTGCTGCATGATTGATTGCATCTAAAATGTCTTGAAGCAGCACTTCCTGATAAGGGTTTTCAAAGCCCATCGATTCATCAATGAATTCATTCAATGAACCGATATCTTCTTTTTCTTCAACAATATTTCCAGAGAGATTTAAGATCAATCCGGTATTGCTTGTGATCATCGGGACCTCTACCTTTTGTTTGGTCAAAAGAGAGATTACCAACAGGAAAAATAAAGCCAGAAAGAGAATATTAATAACCGTATTACGAAACATGGTTATTAATTTTCCAACCCACTTAAAAATATTTACGATGGAGAGAATAAAATCTTTCATAAGTATACTATACTGTGTTGAATTGTAAAAAAATGAATCCTGTCACCGGGAAGATAAAAAATAGCAAGCATTTTTCAGGAAGTAAATAGCCTTATTGTCAGATTTTGATGAAATAGTCATGGTATCGGAAAAGGAAGAGGAAGTTGTATTGGTTGAGATTTATCTGCCTTACCAATTTTTGATACCGACACGCCAAGCAGTCTTACACTTTTTCTGCCAGCCAGGGTGTTCTTTAAAAGCCGTGTTATCTGAGACATGATCTGACTTGCTGACCTTAAAGGTGTGTGGGTGGTGTTTGATCTGGTAATGGTTGTAAAATCGTAGTAGCGTACTTTCAGGGTGGTGGTCAGGGCATACATTTCTTTTTTGTTGAGACTGGCAGCTACCTTGTTGCTGAGTGTTTTCAGGACTTCATAGATGGTTTCCATTTCGATGACGTCTTCTTGAAAAGTCGTCTCACTGCCAATGGATTTACGTTTTCTGTTGGTGGTCACCGGACGGTTGTCGATGCCGCGGACGATATCGTAGAAAAAGGCTCCTGATTTACCGAAATGAAAGAGCAGGTCTTCCTTGCTGAATTGCCTGAGATGTCTTCCGTTTCTAATTCCCAGCTGCAACATCTTTTTTTCAGTAACCTTGCCAATACCAAAGAATTTTCTTATTGGTAATGTATCAAGAAAGGAAATTGCCTGCTCGGGAGGGATGATGGTGATACCATTTGGCTTGTTCACATCGGAGGCCACTTTTGCCAGGAATTTGTTACAGGAAACACCAGCCGATGCCGTGAGCCCGATATCCTTGTGGATTTGGGCACAAATCTCTTTGGCAAGTATGGTGGCCGAAGGATTTTTCATTTTATTGACAGTGGTGTCAAGGAAGGCTTCATCCAGAGATAATGGCTCTATGACATCTGTGTATTGAGTGAAAATATCCATAATGTTCCTGGAGACTTCACGGTACTTGTCCATTCGGGGACGGACAAATATTGCCTCTGGACATAATCTGGAAGCCTTGGCACATGGCATGGCCGAGCGCACACCAAACCTTCTTGCTTCGTAGGAACATGCAGCAACAACCCCGCGACCCTGTGGGGTACCCCCAACAATGACCGGCTTGTTTTTCAGGGAAGGGTTGTCCCTCTGTTCAATCGATGCATAAAATGCATCCATGTCTATATGAATTATTTTTCTTAACGAGTTCATAGTATATAGTATCATATTATTTTCTGTTGGAAAAGTTTATATTATTGAAAAAACATGATAAACAGTGAAAAATAGCTCACGAAACAGCAAAAAAGATCTCAACAACTCCTTTACCGGTAAAATGATATGAATAAACGACAGATTCTTGCAGGTAGTACCTTGTTTGAGGGCTTACAAGAAGAGCATCTTGATCAATTAAGTGACATAACCTATGAAAAAACGTATGACCGGGGTGAAACCATCTTTTTTGATGGTGATATCTGCAACGGTTTTTATCTTATAGGTACTGGCAAGGTAAAAATATTTAAGATGTCTTTTGCCGGAAAAGAGCAGATTTTGCATATCTTTGGTCCCGGTGAGCCGTTTGGTGAGGTTCCCGTCTTTAATGGCACTCCGTTTCCTGCCTCTGCTCAAACCCTGGCGAAATCTACGGTTGTATTTATTCCGCGAGACCGGTTTATACAGCTCATTGAACGAAGACCGGAAATAGCTCTTAATATGCTGGCTATTCTCTCGTTCAGATTGCGAAGGTTTACCGTGCAGATCGAAAACCTCAGTTTAAAGGAGGTGCCGGCAAGACTGTCAGCATATCTTCTCTATTTGATCGAAGAGCAGAACAACGAACAGGTTGTATCACTTGAAATTTCAAAAGGCCAGTTAGCCTCATTATTAGGTACTATTCCTGAAACCCTTTCCAGAATCTTTGCCAAAATGAGTGAAGAAAATCTCATTCAGGTCAGTGGTCGAGACATTCAGATCATTGATAAAGAGGGCTTGGAGTTGAGAGCTGAATGAGGTTTATCTCTTTTTTTTGCGCACCTTTCTGACCAATCTAAGCCAGATCACAACCAGAAGATATGTTGCTGCTGCAATGGCAATGATAACCGGACCGCTTGGCAGATCCATGCTGTAGCTTGTCGATAAACCGGCCAGAATGAAAATGGAGCAGAGTACGGTTGCCAAGATCATCATCTGGCGGATATTTGATGAAAAGTTACCGGCAATGGCAGCGGGCAGGGTGAGCAGGGCAATGACCATGACGATGCCCACTACCCTTACCAGCAACACAATGGTCAGTGCGGTAAGACAGAGCAAAATCAGGTAATACCAGTGGGTTTGAATACCACGAATACTGGAAAATTCTTCGTCGAAACAGACGGCAACAAACTTGTGATAAAACAGTCCGATGATGGTAACGACTATCACATCAAGGCCAAGCACGAAATACATATCGTTTCGGGTGATCAGCAGAATATTACCGAAAAGATAGCTCATCGGATCAATGTAGCCGGGTGTTTTGGCGATGAACAGCAGACCGATTGCCATGCCTGCAGCCCAAAGGGCGCCTATGACACTGTCTTCCCGCTGGCTGCCGAACTGGCTGATCAATGCCAGTATAACAGCCGCAAGCAGGGCAACCAGAACTGCTCCTTGCAGGGGACCGAACCAGCTTATATTGAGGGCGTATTGGGCATAGAGACCTGCACCGATGCCGCCCAGTACACAATGGGAGATGGCACCGGCAATATAACTGATTCTTCGTACAACTACAAAGGTGCCAATGATACCGAATGGAACGGCTGAAAGGAGCCCGGTTATTACCGCATAGCGTAAAAAGTTCAGGTTGGGATCATTGAGTGCTGCCAGAAAATCAAGCATTAGTATGTCCCCCTGCGTTGCAGCAATGATCGTGTCGAATCATGTGTATATCGCCACCGTACATGTCCTTGATCAGCTGGCCGGTCAGTTCACTGGTGGGGTGCATGGCCACCTCTCGGTTAACGCAGGCGATTCTTTTAAAAAACTTTGAGGAAAAGCCAACGTCATGGGTGACCATGAGAATGGTCATTTTTTTATTGAGCCGTGAAAGTATTTCAAAGAACTGGCTTTCTGATTCCTGGTCTATATTTGCGGTCGGTTCATCCAGAATAAGAATTTTCCCCTCTGATGCCAAAGCCCTTGCAATAAGAACACGTTGCCTTTGTCCACCAGACAGGGAGGAAAACGGATGCTTTGCCTGGTTTTCAAGATCAACCTCTGCCAGTGCCTGCAGCGCTGTCTGCCGGTCTTTGTCCGAGTATCTTCCGGTCAAAGAGTTGCCGAGTCTTCCCATACAGACCACTTCAAGGGTTGAAATGGGAAACTGTGTGTCATATTGGGCATACTGGGGAACATAGCCGATCATTTTTTTCATCTCTTTTGGTTTCTTGCCGTATATCAGCAGTTTACCGTTGTCTGGAGTCAGCAGACCAATGATGAGTTTGATCAGTGTAGTTTTTCCTCCTCCGTTGGGACCGACAATACAGACTGAATCCAGCGGATGTATGGTGAGATTCACATCTCTTAAGGCATGAACCTGCTCATAGGAGTAATTGATGTTTTCAAGTGATATGGCGATTTGATTCGGATTCATGAAACCTGCTTATTGTAAAGAAGAGGCAATTTTATCTGCCATTTTTTCCAGGTTGCCGACCACATCTTCTGCCAGTGGATCAAGAAAAATGACTTGACCACCTATGGCGGTGGCAATAACTTCACTGCTTTTTTTGTCAAACTGAGGTTGGGCAAAGATGATTTTTACCTGGTCTTTTTTTGCCATGGCAATCAGTTTTGAAATCTGTTTGGGACCGGGGGATTTCCCCTCAATTTCAACTGCCTCCTGAACCAGATTGTAACGGTCGGCAAAGTAGCCGAATGACGGGTGGAAGACGTAAAAACGTAAACCGGCATGGGGTTTCAATTCCTTTGTAATTTTTTCGTCCAGCCTGTCCAGTTTTTTTTCCAGCAGTTGCAGATTGTCAACGTAGATTTTGCTGTGTTCCGGATCCTGGCTGCTGAGAGCGGTTGCCATATTTTTTGCTATTATTTTTAAATTTACAGGAGAGAGCCAGATATGGGGGTCGCGATTTTCTCCTTTGGTGTGACCATCATTCTCCTGTCCATGATGATCATGTCCATGCCTGTGGAAGGCACGTTTTTTTACGCCGTCGGCAGTATCGATTTTTGGAACCTCGGGTGGGAGTTTTTTTATCAACACCTTTTCAAACGGAAGATCCAGAGTCAGATAGATGGACGCTTGAGAAAGCTGTACCAACTGTTTTGGCTTTGGCTCAAAATTATGAGGAGTTTGACCTTTCTGAACCAGGGCATGGGAGGTGACAAGGTCTCCTGCGATTTGATCAAGCACCCATTTTTGCGGCTGGATAGAGACAAAGACATTTAGCGGGTCAGCCATGGATGGCGTGATTACGGCAAGTAAAAATGAAAAAATCAGCAAGATCTGTCCTGGTATTTTGTGCATCGGGAAATTCCTCTCCGGGTAATGTGTTTTGGCAGATTAAGATTCAACGAAACAAGCTACATAACATTAAATTTGCGAAAAGAAAACAGCAATAATCGGGAAGATCGTTTCGGTTCAGTTTCGCTTGGTTCCACGGTAGGTAAAGGCCTTGGCGATCATTTTATAGTAACTGCCCTTGTCTATGCCAACCTTCTTTCCGCAGGAACAATAAATTTTATGCTCTTTTAGCTGAGATTGGAACATCTTTTTTATTCTGTCTTTATGACAGCGCAGTACAGCTCCCTGACCAATTTTATCATAACTCCATAATTTCTTTTTACATGCGGAGCATTTTATTATCAGCATGACTAGATTTTCTGGTGATGACGATCAAGCTGAGCAGGGTTGGTGTATTTAAAAATTCTTACCTTTCTGCTTCTGGGAAATTCCTTCTTAACCGCTTTTTTCAAGGTTTTGGCAAGCTGGTCAAATGACACCGTACTTTCCTGCTCCAGATAACCTTTTTCAATGATTTTGTACATCAGGTTGTCGAGTACGGTGATGGAAATTGTCCTGTTACGTTTGTATGACATCAGTTCCACTCCAGCGGCTGGTGGCAGATCACTGGCGATACGAACGGCCGATTTAACAATGTTATCAATGTTTACAAGAGCCATGACTTAGCTTTGCGGAAGTCCATTAAGCCAGTCCGCCAACTCGGTGTGTACCGTTTTTCCGTGTTCCTTAAGAAAGTTCAGCAGCTTTGCAGGTGTTGACGAAACAATATTTTCCTTCGGAAAACCAATGCTTGCTGCCAGTTGTAAACAATGTGGAAATTTACCGAGATGATAGGAAATATGGGCATCGCTGGCAAAGGATACCTTCCAGTTGTAGTGGGCGACCCTTTCAAGGATATGTCTACAGTTCTTTTCGCTGCCAGCTCTGGAAAGAGAAAAGGAGGAATTATTGATTTCAAGAAGGACGTTATAGTCTCTGGCTGCTTTTACCACATCATCGACCTTGATCGGATAGTGTGGATTTCCCGGGTGGCCGATGATCTGGCATTTTCCGGATTTTATAGTATTGATGATTGCCTTGGTGTTTGCCCCTTTGGTCGAGGGTCTGAGTACAGGTGGGTGCAGGCTTGCTATGACAATATCCAGGATATGCTCAAATGGAGGAATATCGGTATTACCTCTTGTAGACAGGATGTTGGCTTCAATACCTCGTAATATTGCAATATTGTCTATTACTCTGGGGATCACCCGCATGTTACCAAAATGCCAGTCATGGGGGCTGTCGGGCATTGCAGAGCCATGGTCGGTAATGGCAAACATTTGCAGGTTTTGTTCTTTTGCCGCAGCAAGGTGATCATGAATAGTGCTGTAGGCATGGGTGCTGGCGACTGTATGTGCGTGCGTATCGGTAAGAATTTTCATGTCCTGATTATCTAAGAGTGTTAAGCCGGGTGACCGGCATCAAAGTAAAGTTAAGGAAAAAATAATGCAAATTTTGAAAATTACTACGCAATAATTGGAAGTTCACACCAAAACAGTCAGGTAACGGGTGATATTGACTAAAAAAACAGGAGTAGAGATCGAATGAATTATACTCCTGCTTTTCCATGCAGTCGGGAAATACGATCAGAGTTATTTCTTCTTTTTTATCTTGTATTTTTTCATTTTATATTGAAGAAGACTCTTGGTGATGCCGAGCTGGTCTGCTGCCCTTGCCTGGACATAGCCTGTGTCTTCGAGAGCCTGAATCAGCATCTTTTTCTCGATAATGTATAAAACATCGTTGAGACCGGCAGATTCGGGGATGAATTGGGACAGATCCATCTCCATCCCCCAGGAAATCTGATCGTCTTCGGTTATGCTGTCCGGCTGGACGTCATCCGGTTCTATCGAGTTGCCGTCACAGAGGATGGTAGCTCTTTCTATGGTGTTCTCAAGCTCTCGGATGTTACCTTCCCACGGCAGTTTGACCAGCAGTCTCATTGCCTCCGGGGTTACCCGTATTTTTCCCTTTTCAAGCGAGGTGGAGAATTTCTGGACAAAATGATCCACCAGCAAACCGAGATCATCCATTCTATCCCGTAAGGCGGGAAGTACCACATTGATCACATTGAGTCGGTAAAAGAGGTCTTCTCTGAAACGGTTCTGGTTGACCTCTTCTTTTAAGTCTCGATTGGAGGCACTTATGACCCGGACATCTACGGTCAGGGTTTTTGATCCACCCACCCGCTCAAAGCTTTTTTCCTGCAAGACTCGCAACAACTTGGATTGCAGGGCAAGGGGAATTTCTCCTACCTCATCCAGAAAAATGGTGCCGCCATCAGCCATTTCAAAGCGACCCTTGCGCATGGAAACTGCACCGGTAAATGCTCCTTTTTCGTGACCAAAAAGTTCGCTTTCGAGCAGATTATCAGAGAGAGCAGCACAGTTAACCGTGATAAACGGGGCATTTTTTCGTGGAGACAGGTGGTGAATCGCCTTTGCCACCAACTCCTTGCCCGTGCCGCTTTCACCACTGATCAGAACAGAGGCGGAGGTTGGTGCAACCTTGTCGATCAAATCATATACTTGCAGCATTCGTGGATTTTTCCCGATCATGCCGTTATAACCACTTTTCTGGTTGAGCTGGCTGCGCAGACGAGTATTTTCCTTGATAAGACTGTAATGATCTGCCGCCCGGTTTATGTTTACCAGTAATTCCTCATTGGAAAAGGGCTTGGCGAGATAGTTAAACGCGCCATTCTGCATGGCGGCAACCGCTTTTTCTACCTCGGCATAAGCGGTAATGACAATCACAGGCAGATGTTCGTTGTATTCCTTGATCGCACAGAGCAGTGCCAGACCATCCATTACCGGCATCTGCATATCGGTGATGACGATGTCAAGATCTATCTCTTTCACCATCTTCAACCCCTGTTCACCATCGGCAGCAGTGAACACTTCATAGCCTTCATCTCTTAATAACTCGGAAAGAACTATCAGATAGTTAGGTTCGTCATCAACAATCAATATGGAGTACATAGTCATTTTACACCTGCAGGTAATGCAGCCTTTTCTTTCATTTTTTTCAATAATTCGCCGGGCACCCGAAGTCTTCTGCCCACCGCCAGCGAGGTGTCCTCGCGTATATTGCCATGATAATCGCTTCCACCGGTAAGAACAATGCCATATTTTTCCCCAAGTTGTACGAGTTGCCTTTTCATTTTGGTGGTATGTGATGGATAATAGGTCTCTATGCCCTTTAATCCCATTGGAACCAGCTGATCGAGTAGTTTCGGCAGTGATTTGAAACTACGATCAATTTGTATGGGGTGGGCCATAACAGCAATACCGCCGGCTGCTGAAATATGTTTAATTGCCTCTTCGACTGAATAGACAAATCGTGGTGCATAGGCTGCCCGTCCCTTTGCCAGATAGAGGTCAAATGCCTGTTTGAGGTTTTTTACAACCTTTTTTTTGACCAGAACCTGTGCTATGTGTGGTCGCCCTGTCTGTCCGACGGTTGAGATTTGTCCAACTTCCTCGGAGGTAATGTCAATGCCCAGCCCTTGCAATTTCTGTATAATTGCACTGTTTCGTACATCTCGTGCTGTTTGGACTTTTTTGAGTCTGGCTTTTAGTTTTTCGTTATCGGGATCCTGAAAATAGCCAAGGATGTGCATATGTTGCCCTTGATGCTCGGCGCTGATCTCAATGCCTGATATCACCTCTAATCCAATTTCCTTTCCGGTTTGTACCGCCTCTCCGACCCCATCCATGGTGTCATGGTCAGTTATCGCAATTGCTGTGAGTTTCAATCGCTTTGCCATATAAACCAGTTCGGCTGGGGTAAAGGTGCCATCTGAGTAGGTGGAATGGATGTGGAGATCTATCGACATCTGGCTCTTTTCTGTGATGTTTCCCGGTAGTTGCTTATATCTTATTGGGCAGAGTAATCGGAATTATCTCTGCAATCAACCCATCTCTTCTTTTTTCAGTTTTTCCTTTAGCTTTTTTCGGTAATAACCGATAAAAACTTGATAACAAAGATTTTTCCCTGGAGACCGTTATGCGATTTTGTTTGTTCTGCTTTTTGTTGATTCTTTTGTTTTCCGGTTGCAGCAGGCTGCCGGAACCGGTTGGCTATGATTATTCGGTGCAGCAGAAAATGCAGGCTGCGTATCACTGGGAAGTGCTGGCAAATGACGTTGCCAACCAGATCAACCGGGAATTGATCCGTGGCGGTTTTATTACCACCCCGGTATTTGTCAAGGAAACCTGCGGCAGTGATACCGAACCATGCCAGGCGGACGCAACCCCAACCTTTAATGAATCGTTCAGAGATCTGTTGATTACCCGACTGGTTGATCTGGGCGTTCCGACTGCAACCGAACACGATGAAAACAGTCTTACCATCAACTATAAAACCCAGCTTGTCCGTCATGCCGCCAACAGAATTCGTACCGCAAAGCCGGGCAATATAACTGCTCTTACAACAGGTATCATGGTTTTACGTAATGCTCCCAGGGCACTCCTCAGTATTGGACTGGCTGGAGCCGTAGATCTTGCCAATGCAAGTTTTGTTCATGCCGGGCATTACGAAGTGATTGTCACCACATCGATAGTGAACCATAAGGAGTATATCTTCAGACAATCTGACATCTATTATATTAACGATCAGGATCTTTGGCATTATGCAAAGGACAATTCGTCGGCATCAAATCTTGAGATGACAAAACGCTATTTCTCCAGGGCAAGGTCAGAAAGTGATGGAGAGGAAGGTCAAAGAGTTGCCGAGGTGGCTTTGGTAACAGAAGAAGGGGATGCTGAGAGCAGTGAAACTCCAACCGAGTAAATTTTAATTATCCATACAAAAAAATGAAATATTATAATCTGTTAATCCTGTCGGTTATTGGTTGTCTGCTCAGCTCTTGTGCTACATTTAACTGTACACGGTTTGAAAAATATCTTGGGGCCGAGCAAAACCTGATAAATTTTTCTCAAACCATCGCCGAGGATCTCACTCTGTCAGCCTTTCCACCGCTGGTGCCTAGAAACCCGAATAAACCAATTTTGACCACAACCTTTGTCAACAACAATGATCTGCAGCAGACGTCAAAATTTGGGCGTGTTCTGCAGGAACATATCTCTTCCCGGCTGGTGCAGCTTGGTTATACGGTGCAGGAAATAAAACTGCGTTCAAACCTGCTGATTGAGCCCAAAAAGGGCGAGACCATATTGTCCAGGCATCTTGAAAACCTTAAAGGTCATACCAAGGTTCAGGCAATTCTGGCAGGAACCATTTCGATTACCAACCGTACCATGTACGTCTCAACCAGATTAATCAATCCGGTAAATTCGATAATCATTGCCTCCCATGATTATAAACTGTGCATGGACGATACCCTGCTGGCGATGTTTGGGCTGCAACGGGTTTCAACCGAGTGTGTCGATTGTGTGGAAGACCCGGGACAGCCCCTGTTGAATAAAATTTTCTAGCTGATTACAAATAATCCTGACACAGGAAATGTTTTTTTCGCATCCTGTTGTTACGATCTGTAATCCGGTTTAATCAGTATCCAGCCTTGCTACGGTCGTGTGTAAACATCAGTTGCACCATCACCTCGAAGAGTAAAACTGTTGTCATTGCGAAGGCGCCGGTAGGTGCATCAATAGAAATACCATAGGACCGCTGTGCATTGGTTCCGTAAATGTCCAGACGGTTTTCATTGATGGAATTTGTTATGAATATATTGGCGATAAAATACATTCCGCTAAAACCAATACCATTACTGGTAATGGTATTATTCATGGCGGTAATGGAGAAAAGGTTCGACGAGGTAGCAGAAACGTTTATTCCGTGAGAAAAATCACCATTACTGGTAATGGTATTATTCATGGCGGTAATGGAGAAAAGGTTCGACCAGATATCAGAAACGTCTATTCCGTGAGAAAAATCACTATTACTGGTAATGGTATTGTTCATGGCGGTAAAGGAAAAAATGTTCGAGTTGTTACTAGCAACGTCTATTCCTACAGGATGAAAACCTCTGGCGATGAGTACATTATTTTCTACACGAGTGTTATGGGCTGTCGAAGAAACACAAATTCCGCTATCGGTAACAACCTTCATTCGACGCAGGGTTGAATTTTCTGCCATCGTAACAGAAACGGACCCTGGTGCCCCAACGATAGAAGGAAAATTTCTGGTTTGATAGCTGGTACTGCCCAGGGAGATACTGCTGGTCAGGGTTTGACCGGGCAGCATGACTACCGATTCATTGTAGCTGCCGCCGCCATCGGCATCGCCCGGTTTACCTGTGGCTGTACCGCCTGCTTCATAGACAAAGACGGTAGCGTTATTGCCTGCCCCGTCT
>PDWI01007208.1_pt1 | contig 13632 bp, 11 predicted proteins | sample 1430891 | NCBI WGS metagenome assembly PDWI01 (sample SAMN01162508, study PRJNA174530) | Oral metagenome, whole genome shotgun sequencing project. | biome: Marine environment; feature: Marine mammal; material: Swab sample of the gingival sulcus; isolation source: swab sample of gingival sulcus...
AGATGAATATAAATTAAAATCAAAAAAAGATGAGAAAAGTAATTTTATTTGTAGTATTCTTACTCGGAGTAGTAGGAGCTACACAAGGACAAAAAGTAGTATCTAGTAATGATAGTGATAGTATTGTTATTCAAAAACGAGAAGTAGAAAAAGAAAAAGAAAGTATTGGTCACAGGTTATTTGATAGAGTAAATGATACGATAGAAGAAATATTTAGGCTCATAAGAGAAGGTAAACATCATGGGATATTTGATTTTATTATTATCATGATCTTTGGAATCATAGCTTTTAAACTAGGATATCTTTATAAAAAAAAGAAGATTAATGATATAGTTCTTACTTTAGTCATGGTACTGGTTATGTTGAGTTCTATGTTTAGTTATGTGCTTTTTTTAGCTCAACATGTGTTTTTTATAAATTTATCGCTCATAATAATATATTATGATAGAATCTCTAATTTTGAAAAAGAAAGCAAAACTAAAGATTAAAAACATCAAGAAAAGGGGTGCTGAATAATATTCAGTATCTTTTTTTTATTGAAAAAATTATCTATTTCCCTATACTAAATAAATATATATTTTATATCAAAATAATTAAAATGACTGAAAAAGACTTACAACAACAGTTTGTGCATCATTTTCTCTATACGGCATATAGTAATATGGAAATGGAACAAGAAACGAATGAGCCATTTAATTATGACAAGCTGTATCAGAGATATAAAATAACGATAGATGCTCTGATAAAAGCAAAGCTTTATAAGAAAATAGCGTTCAAGTATGAGTGATAAAACACAACCAACGTACAAAGAAACAAAATTAGGAATATTAGAAGTTCAAGAAATTGAACAAATAATTTTTGATAATCTTATTTTAGTACAAAGTTATCTGTATAGAAATTTTGAAACAATTCCTTTTTCAGTAGAAACTTTGTATTATTTTCATAGTCTTTTGTGTGGGAATCTTTTTAAACAAGCAGGAAATACAAGAAAATATAATGTCCAAATGGGGACTTTTGAGCCAATTCCATATTATCAAGTTGATATTGAGATGAAAAATCTTGATGCTGATATCAAGGAGAGATTGCAACATATCCAGACTGAACAAGAAAAGAAAGAGACTATTGCATATATTATGTGGAAAATCCTTTGGATTCATCCTTTTTTTGAATATAATGCTAGAATAATAAGATTATTTTGAGAACTCTTCTTATTAAAACAGGGACTTCCTACTCAAAGTTTTAGAGGAAAATCAAGGAATAGTTTTGCAGAAACTATGAAATCTGCGACTTTTGAACATGATTTTTCTAAAATATTAGCATTATTAAATGCTTAAAAATATTGCATATAGTTTTTTGTAATATTAAGCTTGACAAAATATATAAAATAATTATATTAAAACTCCTAGAATTTCTAGGCTTGGTGCTATTTAACAGCTTTGCTTTTAATCTTCACTATACAATACGAAGAGAGGAGTGTCTGTTTTTTTGATATCAAGAAAAAATAAAAATATGTAATAAATAATTAAAAATAAGTATAAATTAAATAAAGACAATTAAAAATATGAAAAAATTAGTTTTATTTGTAGTGTTAGTTTTCACAATGGGAACAGCTACACAAGGACAGAAGACTATTATCTTCAGAGATAGTAATGATAGTATAGTGATTAAAGAGATGGGTGGTACACCTATTCATGTATTAAGTGGAAAATTGGATGAAGTTCCTGGTACTCCCAAAGAAAAATGGGAAGCTATAATGAGAAATCCGGAAAAAATAACGGTTCACAAAGATTCTGTTGTTTATAGAAATTATGGTTTTACGATGGATATTTATCAAAGTATTTACGAAATCTGGTATGATAACGAATCTCAATTTATGAGACATAAGTATCTAAAATCAGAATTGATAGACTCTACATTAGATTATGATTTTATAAAAGTACACTTATGGCTTATATTCATTGCTGGATTTTTGGTCTTCCTATTCCTTGGGAGAAAAGTGCATAAAATACTCTCTATTGTTTGTTTTATTCTATTGTTTGTTGTATTTTCTTCCCTATCTTTAAGGTATGATATTCCACCATACGCTCAAACAATTATTATGGGGGTATATACAATAACATATTTAGGAGGAATTCTATTAATTATAATGAGAAAAAGAAAACAAGATAAAAAGACAGAAGCAGAAAAAAGCAAAACTGACTAATCTAATAACATCAAGAGAAAGAGGTACTGGATTAACTATTAGGTATCTCTTTTTTTATAGATTGAAAATATTGCTCTTGTAAATTTGAGCATGACTTGATTTTTTTATATGAAAAAATAGACTGAGGATGAAAAAAATATAATGTATCTTGTAGTAAGAGTTATAAAAATATCATTAACGATTACCCATTAATCACTAATCATTTATCATTAACCATTAAACTTACATGTACACTCATATCAAACAAACTGACCCCAATATCGCAAAGCTTGCAGAGCAAGAATATCAGAGACAGTCTGAGGGAATGGAGCTCATCGCCAGTGAAAACTATCAATCACAAGCGGTACTCCAAGCACAATCTACTGTCTTTGCAAACAAATATTCCGAAGGTTTTCCATGAAAAAGATATTATGGCGGACAAGAAAATACTGACCAAATCGAACAACTCGCAATAGACAGAGCAAAAGCAATTTTTCACGCAGACCATGCCAATGTCCAAGCCCTTTCTGGTGCAGCAGCCAATGTCTGTATCTATGCAGCGCTGATGAACCCATGAGATACGATTTTAGGAATGGATTTGACCCACGGAGGGCATCTTACCCATGGAGCGCCAGTGACTTTTCTTTCAAAAGTGTTTAACTTCATCAGATACAAAACCCTTCCCAATGGGGAGATAGATTTTGACCAAGTGAGGAAACTCGCGCATGAACATAAACCAAAAATTATTTTGGCTGGATTTAGTGCCTATCCAAGAGAATTAGATTACGAAAAATTTGTAGAAATAGCTAACGAAGTAGGGGCTATCGCCTTTGCTGATATGTCGCATATTGGAGGACTGATTGCTGCGGGCGTGTTGAAAAATCCATTAGATTACGGATTTCATGTGATGATGACGACCACCCATAAATCCCTCAGATGACCAAGAGGTGCGTTGATATTAAGCAAAGGAGTAGTATCAAATCCCCTCAAAAAACCAGAAGATACGATAGAAAATATTCCAACCAGAATCGATAGAGCCGTCTTCCCATGAGTGCAAGGTTGACCCCATATGAACACGATTTCTGCGATAGCTGTTGCTCTCAAAGAAGCACAAACTCCCGAATTCAAAACCTATGCAGAGCAAACGCTGAAAAATGCTCAAGTGATGGCAGAGGAGTTTATCGCAAAAGGATATAAGCTCATCACTGGGGGAACAGACAATCATATGATTATTCTAGACTTCTCAGATACAGCACTCAAAAATGGAAAAAACGCTGAAAAAATCTTAGACGAAGTAGGAATTTCTACCAGTAAGTCTACTATCCCCGATGATCCAAATCCACCATTTAGACCAAGTGGACTGAGAATTGGGATGCCTGCGATGACCACCAGAGGTGTAGACAAGGAAGGAACCAAAAAAATCGTAGATTTTATGCACAGAACATTCCAATGTCATAGCGAACAAGACGAAGCTGTTAAACTTGAAAAACTAAAAAATATTAGAGAGGAAGTGAAAAAATTTTGTAAACAGTATCCTGTTCCAGTTGTGTAATATAACATATACAACCTACAACTAAAAAAAACTCCTTGAAAAAAGCTAGAGCTTTCTTACAACTAGTGAGAAAAAATATTATAAAAGATATTATAAAAATATTACAAGATTTATTATATAGTATAGAGATATGGCAAGTGTAAAAAAAATTAAGAATCAGATCTGATCAGTATCAAATATCCAAAAAATTACTAAAGCATTGGAGATTGTCTCTACTGTGAAACTTCAGAAGATAAAAAAAAATACAGAAAATTATAGAGACTTTATGCTGGATTTCCTTTGATTAGTACATGTTGTAAGTGATAAAATAAATCTTTTTAAAGATATAAAAGTAGAATCAGATAGAAGATTAATTATTGTCGTCTCATCAGATAAAGGATTGTGTGGTTCTTTGAATGGAAAATTATTAAGACATATTTTTGCAAAATATAATGAGGCAAAGAATGATGTTGATGTATTTTGTATAGGAAAAAAGTGATTTGAATTTTTTGTGAGGGCAGGATTTAATGTAGTAGGATTTATAGAAAATAAAGATGATATGCAAGATGTAGAATTAGATAAAGTATATCATTATCTGAGAACTGCACTAAAAGAAAATAAATATGCAAAGATTAAAGTATATTTTAACTATTTCAAAAATACTATTACACAAATTCCTTTGAGATTTAAAATATTCCCACTTGATCAGGAGTCTTTTGATAGATATGTTGAAGATTTATGATTTACACTTGATGATGTAAAAAAATCTGATATTGAACAGAAAGAACTGTTGCTTGAACCTACAGTGAAAGAGTTTTCTGAAGAGTTGGTAAATCAATTAATTGAATATATGATCCATGCTGCAGTATTGCAGAATAAAACAGGAGAATTTTCTGCACGTATGATAGCGATGAAAAATGCAAAAGATAATTCAGATGAAATTATTAAACAACTTAAATTATGATTTAACAAAGCTCGTCAAGCTATTATTACCCAAGAAGTTTCTGAAATTATGTCTGCAAAGATGGCGATTGAAGAGGCGTAATCTTTAAAATATTATTATTTTTATGTGAACTGAATCTGACCTTATTTTGCAGTCTTATGCAAAAGATAGTACAAATAACTATGAAATGCAAGACTATACGATCAAATATCATGAATGAAATTTTATTTGTGGTGATGATGTCTATGTTTTTCTTAAAATAGTCGATGATCGTATTGTTGAATATAGTTTTTCTGGAAATACATCATTAGTATCCAAGGCTTCTGCAAGTTTTTTGCATGATATACTTGTAGATAAAATAGTAGATGAGATTTTACAGATTTGAGGAGAAATTTTTGATACTCATAATATTCAGGTGAGTGTAAGAAGAAAAAATGCATTATATCTGCCATTACTCGCAGTGAGAAATGCAATTCATGAATATAAAAATGATGGTGAGATGGAAGATTTTGATGATTTAGATAATATAGATGTATAATATCTTCTAGTAAAACAACAACCTAGAGAATAAAAAATAGTAGAATATGATGGTTAAAAAAGAGTAGATTTTTTTGCAAAAAGAAAAAATATGATTATACTTATGTATAGAGTAGAGATAGAATAGAGATAAAATAGGGAAGAATAGAAAGATTGTAGGGATAAAATACTATTATAAAAAAATCTTATAAGAAAGATTGATAGGTACAGAGTTATAGCGTATATTTATATCACATAAAACAAAAACAAAATGCCTGATAATGAAGTGAAACTTGATAATCTAGGAGATGGAGAAAATATCCAAGATCAAGGATTACAAGTGCCGATTACAACTGATGAAACACTAAAAGGACAGTATCAAGAACAGAATGTACAAGATACTACACGTAATGAAAGTGTAGATATTATGAATGAAGAAAATATAGATATAGATGCTATCAGCCTTGATGTTCCTAATACAGAAGAAATGAATATGGAAGAAAATACAGAGGTACTAGATGATACTATGAGTACCCCTATGCAAGGAAATGAAAATGCTACGAATACAATGTTTTCTGCATCATCAATAGATACAGATACAAATACAACACTACCCGCTAACACAGAAGGAGATGCTAATGCGGATACTGATGTAAATGATACCTGAAGTATGGAATGAGTATTTGATTTTAACGCGGTAGAGACAGATTTGAGAGCTGATGATACGGGGACAGAGAATAAGGTTCCTGTAAATTTCTGATATGTGACAAATAAACCAAAACCGAAAAGAAATCCTAATAAAATATATTATACATTTTCTCGTATTTTAATAGGAGTAAGTAGTATATTATTGTTAGTGATTATTGCTGGATTTTTTTACTTGAGATATATTGATTTTTCTGAAAAAATTGAACAAACAGAAAGTGAAAAAAAAGAGATTACTATGATGAGAGATATTATAAAAATGGTTGATCCGTATATAGATGTTACCTCGATTGAAAAATATGGAAGTACTATGCAAAATGTAAATGATATAGAACATGTAGTATCTGCTAAGGATCTTTCATATATTGATAAAAAGTATCTACTCGGAGATGTAGTAAAAAAATCAATACAAGATTTTACCAAAGAAAAACAAGATCTTGCTGTTAGTAAAAGAAATATTACAAAATATGCGTATTTATCAAAAGAAATTGATGATATTATATGATGAGAAAAAACAATTACTTCTATTGAAGATTCGTTATTTGCTCTAGAAACTATAAAATTTAATAGTGCAATGAATGTATTTATTTATCTAGATTCATTTATAAAAACACTTTCCAAGAGAGTAAAAGTACCAGTAGATACGGTAAAGAAAAAGATGCAAGATATTTTAAAGAAATGAGAAACAGATATTAATATTTATGTAAAAAAATGTTATCTTAATCCATTTGAACCAAGATATGATTGTAATATGATCGGGGATTATGATTTGTATAGTGAGATCTTTAAAAAAGATACAGAGGGTACTGTAGATAGATTCTTTTTTAAGGAACTTATAGATTTTATTGATCAAAAATTGGAAAGAACAAATTTACCAAGTTTTAGTATTGTATTCCAGACATTTAATAAAAATAATGATGATATTTCATTTACTATTGATATTAATACGTTGAGACAGGATGAACTAGAGCTTGCAAAAAGTTGATATCTAGATCCTACGACATTTATTATGAAAGAACTTATAAATAATCTTAAAAGGAGTAAATATGTAATTTGAAGTAATATAAAAATTGATACCTTGAATGTAAAGGAGAAAGATATTAAAGTAGGGCTTACAGAGTTCCCTGTAAAGACATTGAGTAAAAGTTTTACACTTCCAATTCAAAAAGTATCTGAAAGAGAAATTTATGATATTATTGATGAGAGATAGTGTAAAAAATATATAAAAAAATATATAATAGGTATATACCACACATAAAAGAAAAAAATTTATATAAAAACTACAATTAACATGGCAGAAAGTGTTACAACAAAAGAAGAATTATTGAGCTCTAGTAGAGAAGAAAAGAAACAAAATAATATAGTAGAAAAGATAATGGGAATTATAGAGTATATTAAAGGAATGTTTAAAAGTAGAAAAAAAGTCTCTTTGAGTCCTAAAAAACGTTTCTTGATAGTATGAATGATTTTTCTTGGTATGCTCTGAGGAGCGATCGGGATTGCTATGATGATCTATGTAAAGATGGATGCTTGGAAGGGGAAAGAAGAACAGTTATTGACCCTATCAAAATATGGAGTGACAAATAGTAGAAATCTAGAAAAAGAAGAAATTTTTACAATTCAAGATTTAATAGAAGAAAAAAATAATATAAAAAAACAAAATGAAAGATATACAGAATATCTTACAGCATTACAGGCTCCGTATATTTATTTTCTTAAGTATCTATATCTTCCTTCATTAAATATATGGAAAGATCCTTTCACTGAAAAGATTGATGTTTCTATTATTGGACAGAAATATTTAGATAAAAATCCGTATGAGGATACGAAGTTGATATGAAAATGGAAGAATTTTTTTAAGAATGTATGAAAGAATATTGAATTTAATGAAGTATGAGATGTGGAGATATCATCAATCTCTATAGAAAAAGATCATCCCGATTTGTTTTCTATAACAGTCAAAGTGCCTTTTGTTTCAAATACTAAACGTTCATTTTTGTTGTTGATTAATAAACTATCAATGACATCAGGTCCTAAAAATATTTCTTTAATTGACGAATTTTCATATTTTCTATGGAAAGAGATAAAAGAAAAAAAGAAAGAAATGATTGCAGATATGAAATATAATGATCCATTCTTTTCGTGATGGAATGATGATAAAATCATAGGATATAACCTATATCAGTGGATTAATAACCAAGATGCAAAAAAATTAATAGATGGAGAAGTTGTAGATTGACTGGTTAGAAATGTGATGATGTGTCCAGACAATTTAGATGATACCAGATGTTATTATAAATTTAGAGAAAAATATTCATCATTACCCTTGTTAGCATATACAGTATGAGTGATGAATCAAAAAGATAAAGTAAAAGCAATTAAGGATTTTTATGCATCAATACCTATGCTGATGAAGGTACAATCATTTTCATTTGACAGGGTAAAAGATGAAAAGAAAATGTTTATGAACGGTTCTCTAAAATATAAATGAGTAATTAGCATAAAATTATATGGAAAAGAAATTTCCTTGCAAGAAGTAGAAGAAATTTGAAGAGAGTTATGAGTTTCATGTTTTGGGGAAGGAAAAGAAGAAATATTTGATACGACAATAGCTCTAGAAAAAGTAGAATCGATGCTTGCGAGTCTATGAGAAATCAAAGAAATTAATAATAATAATGGACTTAATACGAGTAGAATCCAAAAGGTCTGGGAATTGAAAGAAGTGATCTGAACGATAGATTCAGAATATGAAAAGCTTTCTAATTATGATAAAACAATTAAACTTTTTGAGGTGTATAGAATGCTAAAAGATGCTGATATCTGTAAAATATAAAAAAATAGTAGTATAGCTTAACAAATGGTAGGTATTGCCGATACATAGGTCAATATTGTAATTAAGTATGATAATTAAATATGATACCTAAGAATATTAATCTTTGATTTGCTCCTCTAGAAGCCTTGATTGATTTTCTAGTACCATTTTTTCCATAATTTCATCAATATTTCCAGACAAAATTCATGGAATATTTGACCATGATTCTTTGATTCTATGATCAGTTACTCTATCTTGTGGGAAATTATAGGTTCTAATTTTTTCTGATCTATCTCCTGTTCCAATTTGGTTTGCTCTTTTTTCTCTTTCATCTTTTTGTTGTTTATCTAATTCCATTTGATACAGCCTCGCTTTCAATACTTGGAAGGCTTTTTCTCTATTTTTTATTTGTGATTTACTATCTCCGATATCTACAATCAATCCTGTAGGAATATGGTGAAGTCTTACACCTGTCTGGTTTTTATTAGCATTCTGTCCACCAGATGAAGATCCTGCATACGTATCCTGAGTAATATCTTTGGGGTCGATATGAATATTCACATCTTCTACTTCTGGCATCACGGCAACAGTCACTGTAGAGGTGTGAACTCTTCCTTGAGATTCAGTTTGTGGTATCCTCTGTACTCTATGTACTCCAACTTCAAATTTCATCAGAGAGTATACGTTATCTCCAGAGATTCTTACCATTACAAACTTTACTCCACCAATATCAGACATCTGTTCTTCAACAATTTCGGTATTCCATCATCTTTTTTGAGCATAGGCGAGATACATTCTCAAAAGTTCAGTAGCAAAAAGCCCGGCTTCATCTCCTCATGCTGCAGGTCTTATTTCCAAAAAGATATTTTTATCATCATTAGGATCTCTAGGAAGGAGCGCAATTTTTAATTGTTCCTCTAAATGAGCAAGTGTGTTCTCAGCTTCCTTTTTTTGTTCTTTTGCCATTGTTAGCATATCTTCATCAGTTTCTATTTCTAATAATTCTTTAGCTTCTTCTAATTCGTGATGTGCTGTGATCCAGTCACATGCTAACTGATATTTTGTTGCAGAATTTGAAAGTTCTCTATTGATTGCAACTGATTTTTTCTGATCAGATATAACAGCAATATCATTTGCTTGGTTTTGGAGTTCTTCATAGTTTTTGATAATCGCTTGGAGTTTGTCTTTCATTATTGATTAACTAGTAGAGATAAAAAAAATTGATACATTATATTAAAGTACTTTCAAAGTAGTTTACTTTATTCACCTTAAAAATCAACTTTTATTTTCTTGTTTTTATATTGTTACTTGATGATTTAATTACAACAGGGGGAAGTTGCCTTGCAAGTTGTAAACTTATTGAGCAATTAGGCTGAGAAATTGTTGAAGTTGCAACCGTTATTGATTTAGTATTTTTGTGAGGAAGTGAGAAAATTAGTAATGCTTGATACAGAGTATTTTCATTGGTAGATTTTAAGGGGTAGAGGTTTTTTGTCGTTAAGTGAGTCTGTTAATTGTTATTTTATAATTTGAATTAGATATAGATATTGTTGTGATAATTTTTATATTTCAAATTCTTTTATTTCATTTTTTTTGTCTTCCATTTCTTTCGTAAATGATTCTTTTAATGAAGGATAGAAGTTTTTATTTTTAAATATAACAGAATTAACTCTTGTAGAAGTTGTTTCTTCTTTTTCTAGGAACTTTAATATAAATTTTCTAATGAAAAGGTAGCCTTTTTCAATCTTTGCTATTTCTTTCTTTTCAAAAAAACTAATAATTTTTCAATTAACAGCTTTTTCATCTTTTTTATCTTTATTATAAAAGAATAGTAATTTAAATAAGGCTATAATTTCAAAACTTGCATATTGAATAAAATCATATTTGAGAAGTTCTTTTTCATGTTCTCTTAATTTTTTTGTTGTATTAATTTCTTTAATTTCTTTGTTTATCTCTTTTTTTTTTCCCTCTACAAATAGTTTTAGGTAATATGCAACTAACATATTATCATATTTTGTATCATCATTAAAAATTTTTTCATAAAACCCATTAGAATTAAGCTCTTTACTAGTAAATATTAGTTTTTTGTTTTGTTTTGCATTGTAGGGATCATTAATAAAATAGGCTAAATAGTTTTGTCCTAATGATTCATTAGTTAATTTTGTTATTTCTTTGATTTTTTTTCTAAATTCCCCTCTTCTTGTTTCATACCAAATATTTGAATGTCTTAAAAAATCGGATTGTAATCTTTTTTGAACAATATCATTAGAATGAAAATCTCTTTCATTAATCGGGTTTTGTGAATTTGTATATCTTGTTATCTTAAGGTCAAAATCATTATTATTAGTTGTAATTATCCTTAATGTAATCAACCCCTCTTTGTTCATTTTTTCTTTTTCTGCACTATCGGCATCTTTATAAGTTTCATATATATTAAAAACTGTTTGAGCACCGTTTATAATTTGGATACCCGATATTTTTACTTTCCCTGAATCGGAATGAAAATCATAAATTTTTTCTGTTATTGCAGTAATACCGTTATTAAAGTACCAAAAGTTTATAGGATTATTTTTGATGCTTTCTTTAATATCTTCATTGAAGAAAGAATTAGGAAGTGGATTTCTAATGTTCTTGTAAAAAAGGGAGTGCCCATATTCTTCAAATAGTTTATATATTTCTTTTGGTTTAATTAAAAATATATAGGATAAATATGGTTCTTTTATTGATATAATTTGTTCCTTTTTAATTTCTATATTGAATTCACTTTGAGGGATATATGGTGTCTCAATTGGATTATGTGTTTTTATTCCTTTATATTCCATATCTATAAATTGTTGTTTTAATTTGAAAATATCAATTAGATCAAACAAAATTAAGGGACTTGTACTTGTGAAATCTTTAATATGTTCTTCAATATTTTTCTCATTGTTACATAGTGTGAGGAATATAAATTTGATTTTCCCATTATTATTTTTATGTTTGATTAATTCTTTGTATTTTTTATTGAAATTGTTATTGTTAGACTTTTTTTCACCTTTTAATATTGTTCTAAAATCGTTTAAGCATGCTTTAATTTCTTTTTCTATTTGATTTGATGAATTAATTTTCTTTTTAGTAAATCGTTTGGCTTGTATTACATAGAAAATTTCTTCTCCATTTTGATCTTGATTTGTAAACATTAAATCACAAGAAGAATCATCTGTTCATTCAGTAATAAAATTTTCAAACTCATAATGTTTTTTTTGGGGTAGATATCTTTCTAAAAACCATAAAAGAAATGAGAATGATTTTTTTCCATTTGCATCTTGTTTTTGTAAATGTGTATTATTTTTAAATTTTTTTATTAAAGAATTAATTCTTTTATCAACTATATCATAAAAAGTCTTATTTTCCATTTTATTGTTAATAAAATAAAGAATATTGCTTAACAAATAGGATATATAATATATACAGAACTTTCCCTAAAAATCAACTTTTAATTTTTCTCAAAACTCTTCGCACATATCCATGCAGAAGTTCGGCATCGTTGAAGGTTATAGCCTCAAGTTTCTCAAGTAATATCAAGGCACTCTCCCAAGAAATACAGTCAAGGAATATTTTTACTTTCAAGGTTTTGCGTAAGTTCTTTCATAAGGATTCCTCATCAGGTGACTTTTGCTTCATTTCGTGAACGGAAAGATTTTGGAGAGGCAATTAACAAATCCATCCCCAGCCCTTCCTTTGTCAAGGAAGGGAGTTTCTCCCTTGATAAAGGGGGATTAAGGGGGATTTGATTTTGCTCTTCCATAAATTTTTTGAGTCTTTTGCTGATGTCTTTACATGCAATTTCAAGTTTGAATTTTGCCGTTGAAATGTTTTCTACTGGGATGTTTTTCTTTTGACAATAATTTCCGAGGTAGAGGGTGATATTAAATATTGCAGGACCAGACAGTCACCAGTGAGTAAAGAGAAGATTTCTCTCCTGTTGATACAATGCTTTATCGTTGTGATAGAGGGTGATCTTTGCAGGGGTAGTATATCCTGAAAGCGGAGCAAAATCTTCAAAAGTATTTATTCCACAGAGGGTTTGATAGTACTTTTCTGTCGTTTTAATGTTGAATTTTTTTGCAAGATTATAAGCAAATCCAATTGTTCACGTTACAGGAAAAGTTTTTCCTCCCGTTGCGATGATGACTTTCTTAGATTGGAAAGTATGGGTTTGGGTTTTGATAGTGAAAAGGTGATTTTGGTCATTCAGAGGCGAAGCCGAAGAATCTATTCTCGTTGATGGATCCTTCGTTTCACTCAGGAGGACAGGAGGTAGTATCTCAATCACCCTTTGATTAGTCAAAATCGTGGTATTGTTGTTTTTTGCTTCGTTGATGAGGAGGTCAAGCAAGGTTTGGGATTTGTTTGTTATCGGAAAAATTCTTCCGTGATCTTCTTCTTTTGATATGATGCCTCTTTTTTTGCATCGGGCAATCATTTCTTGGGGTCAGAATTTGTGGAAATAGCTGGGGAGCATTTTTGTATTTTGTCCGACATATGTTTGAGGATTTGCGTTGAGATTCGTATAATTACATCTTCCTCATCCTGCCATCAAGATTTTTGTTCAAATTCTTTCGCTTCATTCTAAGATAAGTTTTTTTTGATGTTTCTCATTTGCACAGAAAAATAATCCACTTGCCCCAGCTCAAATGACGATGATATCGTAGATATTCTCTTTATGTGTTTGCATATGTTTATACTGATGATTGTATCAAGACATTGTATATTATCTAATATGAACAAGAATAAGATGATATAACTATAGAAAAATACCCATAATATGCAAGAAAATATATAATGATAATATCTGAAATAATTTCCCTGTAGTAGCAAAATAGAAATGACAGTGAAATTCCAAGAATAGAAATGACAGTAAAATGGGTTTAAGAAATCTTCTTGAAGATAAGTTTTTCTGT
>PDWI01007406.1_pt1 | contig 13626 bp, 8 predicted proteins | sample 1430891 | NCBI WGS metagenome assembly PDWI01 (sample SAMN01162508, study PRJNA174530) | Oral metagenome, whole genome shotgun sequencing project. | biome: Marine environment; feature: Marine mammal; material: Swab sample of the gingival sulcus; isolation source: swab sample of gingival sulcus...
TCCCAATGCGCTGTGTGGCCTGACTGAATTGTAATGCACGCGCCATTGTTCGATCAGGATTTACGCCTCCTTCAAGCTGTAGGATAATTCACCGTTGAGTAACGCGTCTCGGAACTGGGCGTTGAAGCTCTCGCAATACCCGTTTTCCCAAGGAGATCCCGGTTCAATGTAGGCGGAATAACCGAACAGGTATCCAGCGTGTACTTGGGCTGCGGGAGAGGTTTCCGTTTCATTTGCGTCGGTGTCGGTCGCCAAGTAGGACGGGGCGGGGGCCGCGGGGGCCGGGATTTCGGTCTGGCTCGCGAAGGCTGTCGGTTCAACCGTGATCCCAGTAGCCGGAGCGTTGTTCAGAGTGATTGCCGTGTCTTCTGGAATGTTACACCGGAGTTACACCGTGGGTGTTACACCGAGTTCCTCGCGGTGTATTCCTCGTGTAACAAATTCCCGGTTTCTGTGTCGCGCTATGTCGCGCAAAATCAACTTCTGACAGGGAGCTTAGTTGATTATTGGGGAAAATCAAAGGGACAAAATCAATTTGTCGCTTTCTGTCACCCTATGACACCAACTGAAAGGTGATTTGGCTCCGGCGGTAGGGGCAGGGGCCAGTCAGCATACACCCTTGACATCAAAGGAAAAATTCCTCCGAGTCCGGGCCGAATCCGGCGATGTGTCCTCAAATGTGCCCTAATCTGTGCGCCATGTCAACAGGTGCACAAAGCCGCTCCCCCCCGATCAGAAGAACTGGGTAGTATTGCAACAGCAGTGACTGTCCGACCGTGCAGCGTTAGAGTAGCTTAAACCGGATGCACATGACCGACCTTTCCGATCCTACTACGAAATGCGACAGCCGCCGCATCGTGTCGGACAGTAAACCACCGTAGTTTTTCTTTCAGTTGAAGTCAGTCGCCTCGCCGATCCCAGCTCTGCGGCAGATTTCAGGCACCGGCGTTCGTGATCATGGATTTCCGCCCCTCTTCCGGTCTGAAAAGAATGGCGCAATATTCCAGTTTCGAACTGGTCCAGTCGTCAGGGGGCAGAGCATCATGTCGCGCAAACCACACCATGATATGCCGCCCCTCAGGGGCCATTACCAACTTTCGGCTATATCTCTACACCGTCTTGTCCGAGAGGGTCGTTCTTGCCTACGGAGGTCTCCAAGGGCGGGTTGGATGGAAGGGCAACGCAAGAGCCTTGGTCGAAGTCTGCGGCGAAGTACAAAGGCAATGCGCCCTTGGTAACGCCGATGGCTCACCGAGACATCCTCGAGGATTTCTATCTGCAGGATTTCGAATGAGAAGAACTTGGTAAGCAGGCGGCCCTCGGTGTGCTACAGCACAGCGCTCCAAAGCCGACATTTGGACTTGCCACGGTTTAGTTCCGGACCTTTGAGAGCAATATGGCCTTGAAGGAGAAGAACTATGGCAAATGGACACAGTGAAGAATTTCGGCGTGATGCGGTGCGTATCGCGTTGACGAGCGGCCTGACGCGGCGGCAGGTTGCTGCGGATTCTCAACGAAAATTTCATTCTCGTGTTCTGGGTCAGACGCGACCAAGTAACTCACGGAGACTTGAGGGCGTGATTGGTACACTTCCCAAATCTTGATCGAACCTAAGACTGTGGAAAGAACGGCACCTCAGACAGCAATGATAATTTCTAAGTGCAATGGTCCCACCCACACCTATCGCCCATAGGCAAATTTTGGCGTCCACTGCTCGCGCAGTTTTTCGTCCTCGTCGTCTTCCTCGTAGGGGTCTTCCGACAGAGCCTCGCTTGAAAGGATCGTCAGCGTCAGGCCATAGTTCCCAAGACCGACGATCTCTTCGTCAAGTGAGACGCTCGATGGCCCCTGAAACCAACATGACAAGTCGGTGGTTGCGCAAGTGGATTTGCCAGACCGAACATTCGCACCGTCTGTGTTGAAATCCCGTGTCGCCGACGCTGGCAACGGATCGCCCTTTCGAAGGAACCTGCGACCTCCAAGGGTCTTGAAGCTTTCCGAGAGAAACCCGTAACAAACGTTCTCACCCTGACTGACGATCACCGCCACCGGATAAGGTGCGCATTCTGCCACACGAATAGCCGCAGATGTCAGCGACGTGCCGGCATCCAACGAAAGAGCCGTGATACCCGGCATCCCAACATCTTCACCAGACAACACGCTCTTCACCAGTCGGGTAGGCATCAAAAGGCCGGAAGCAAAATGGTCAGCTTCCAATTCAATTGAGGAACTGCCCTGCGTGAATCCCGCCTTAGAAGGGTGAAACCCATTCTGTTCGTTCAAGATAACCTCGGGATGCCCATCGAGGAAATAGTGCCCCAGCTCGTGGGCGACCGTAAACCGTCTGAACCCGGAACTCCTGACCTTCGTGGAATAGATGATTCCAACCCCGTCATCGTTGAAAACGATACAACCGCTCACTCCATCCATGCCGGGGTCCTTGGCCTGAACTTCGATACGCTCTTGTTCGGCTATGTCGAAAGGATCAACTGGGAAGCTGTCGAAGCCAAAATCCTTAGCGGTTTGCTCGCCCCTTTGACGCGCCATCTTCAACCGGAACTTAGTCATCTGCTCCATCCTTGCGGCGTTTGGCAAGCGCATCAATCATGGCTTGGATGGCATCGCGATCTGACGCACTCAGATTTTCCTCGTTCCGAAATGCCGTGGTCGCACCTTCCATGCTTTTGGCCCTGCCAAGCAGGTAATCAGACGACACCTCAAGCGCTTTTGCCAAAGCACGGATGTTCGCAAATGAAGGCTTACGACGCCCGGATTCAAAATGACCGATTGCGGCGGGTTGAAGTTTAGCCACCTTGGCCAGCTCGGTTTGATTGAGGTTTCGGCTCTCCCGCGCAGCCTTAAGCCGCGCACCGAATACATCTTCGCCACCAGACGGGTTTGACACGACGCCTCCGTTCATGCTACCACTACGATATCGTAGGAGTTTTTTGAGCAGCCTCAGGGCCTTTTTCTTTGGCGAAGCATCCTACGGTTTCGTCAGTAATGGTATGACGATCAGCGCATCCGGTCAAGTAAAAAATGGATCATGCGGATTGGCCAGAATCGTCTAAACGTAAGGAAACTAACATGATTATTCGCAAGAAGCGCATCCGCAACCTGTCTACCTACATCGGGGGCATCCCGATTGGCACAGAATTTCGCCCAGTTGTCGAGCTGGATGAGACGGGCCGCAAGAAGTTGGCCCGCGTCGGGTTCACAGAATCGCCGACCACCGGCGACACAATTCTTCCCAATGGAATCGGCCCGATCAGCCGCTTCAATGCTGATGGAAAATCGCAGGTTCATCGCGACCAGCCCAAGGAAGAACGCTATGTCCGCACTGTCCGTTGGACGTGGAAGCAATGGGCCGGACGTGGCCATTACCAAGAACACGAGGACTTCCGTGATATCTTCCGCCAATGCTATCCGCGTTCGGCTGTCGCAGCTCCCGGTGTAGAGCTGACTTACATCGAAAAGGACGGCAAAGCCTACGTTGTGGCCCCTGTCCTTCGCAATATCGATGACCAACATTCCGACGTGTTGCACTCGATCAACCTTCTATTGGAACTGTTCGGATGGTGTGAGCTGGTCAAAGGCGATTTAAGCCGCTTCTCGAACATCATCGTCAAGCGCCTGAACTGGAAGATGCTGCCGCCGGGCAAATATCCTTGGCAGCGCCTCAAGACGCATCTGGGGGAAGTGCTTAAACGCACATCAGAGAATACCCAAAGCGTGATCTTTGATCGGCAAGAAACCATACTGTCTTTTGACCCTGACGAGCAATTCGTGGGGACAGGCGGTTTCTCTGATTACATCGCTTACACGTTCAAGGAACGAGGGCTGGTGGTTCTCGAAAGCATCCGCAAGGGTAACGCGATCTACGTCTTTGGTCTCAATTGGGATCGGTTTTCGAAGCTTACGAAATCTGAAATCATCAACGCCGATCTTCATTTGGCTCGTTTGGTTCACACGAAAGGCTGGAAAGGGAAGCTTGCACGTTTGATGGAACAGAAGGACGCGGCTTAATCAAAAGGCTTGGCCGGAATTCCAAAACGGTTCGGCCAAGCTCCGCCTTTTGCCGCAGAAGCCCTAAAAAATTGATCTGCGGCCTATCACCAAACCGCCTAATTATCGCTGGTTGAATGTCTGCCCCAACAGCTTCGCCATGATAGGTTTGCGCTTGCAGCGAATGACCGCTCTCCGCCGCTTGATGTCGACTTCAGTGAGCGGCCCAGAGCCGCCTTTCGTAAGCCGGATCAGAGCCACATCGTGGCATCACGGAACCAGTCATTCATACGGTCTGACACATCATCGGATCGATACCGAGATCAGACGGCACGCGCCCGGGGCTTGCCATTCGTAGTAGGCGAATGATCTGGCGAATCTCTTCGCATCTTGGCCACGCCTTGACGCGGCCTTGGAATTGGCAGTTCAAGAAACGACTTTAGTCCACGTAGATGGTTGAAATTATGAGGAAATATCATAGGAATGGAAAGGGGAGAGTGAGGACCCGTTCAAGTCGGCCAGAAAGGCCATCGTATCGTAGCCGGTGCAGCTCTGAAAATTCGGCCACCAATTTGTAGCTCGGGAATTATTATGCAAATTGATTTTAAAAAGATCAGGACGATTGACGGTAAAGCCTCTGCCGGATTCGAAGAACTCGTGTGCCAACTCGCAGGCTTAGAGCCGCGACCGGAAGGTTCTCGGTTCCATCGCAAAGGCCCAGGAAAAGACGGTGGCCTTGAGTGTTTTATACGCTTCGCCGATGGCACCGAACATGGCTGGCAGGCCAAATATTCTTGGGCGTTTGATAACAACTTGGAACGCAGCCTAAGCGCATCCATCCAAAGCGCTCTCCAGAAGCATCCTAATCTAACGAAGATCGTCGTTTGCATCCCGTTTGATCGGTCTGATCCAATCTCAAAAAAGCAAACACAACTGGAGGCGTTCGAAAACTGGCGCACGAAAGAAATCGATGCAGTTGAGTCTCAGGGTCGCCAACTCGAAATAGATCTTTGGGACGCTTCCGCACTAAAATCAAGGCTGACCAATCCAAGCGGGCATCATGCAGGGCGCATTCTGTATTGGTTCGACACCCAGTTTCTCGCTCCCAGTTGGTTTCAGGACCAGTTCGGGCGGAGCAAAGCAGCTTTGGGCCATCGGTACACGGCCGAAACCAGTGTGGAGCTCCCCATCCGCCGCGCCCTCCTCGGAGCCGCGCAAAACCCCGAGCTTTTGACTTCACTCCGCGATCATCGCAGCAAGCTGCGAGAAGCTACTAACGAGTTCCTTGAGGAGTTCAAGCTTTCAGGAGAAGCCATCGATGCGATGACTTCGCTTGGTGCGCTTTTCGACGACATCGATCGACTTCCTCGCGATGCTTGGCCGGTCACCTACTGGCGCAACGTATTGTCCCAAGGGCTGGAAATAGTAGAGCAAGAATATCAGGATGAGATCCGTCGAGTATACGCCAAAAGCAGCGATGAGGCGGAAAAGAAACAAGATCAGTCTCATCGTGCACGTCGTACGCTCGAAACACTGGAACGAGTTCTCGCGACGCTGCGAGCCAGCGAGTGGGACATGGCAGTCACTCCCCATTTGCTGATCGCTGGAGAAGCGGGCACTGGCAAATCCCACCTGCTCGCTGATGCCTGTAGCCATCAACTGGCAAAAGACCGCCCAGCAGTTCTTCTGCTCGGCGGCCAGTTGACCGATGCCGATATCTGGCCTCAGATTTCGAGCCAACTCGGTCTGCCGGTCTCCTACACCAGAGACCAGTTGCTTGGTGCTCTCGACGCTGCCGGCGAGGCGACCGGCGTTCGAACCCTGCTTTGCATCGACGCGATCAACGAACGCAAAGGGCGCGAGATCTGGCCTGACCGTATAGCCGCTTTCCTAAAGGACGCTGAAGCCTACCCCAACGTGGTCGTTGTTCTGTCCTGCCGCTCAACTTATCTGCAGCAGATCGTGCCTTCAAACCTGGACAAAACCAAGTTGCCGCGCCTCGATCACTCCGGTTTCTCGATGCGCGACGCTCGCAAATTTCTTTCTTTGCGCAATATCCTGTTGCCAGACCAGCCTTTCCTGCCAGGTGAACTCCGCAATCCGCTGTTCTTGAAAGTCTGCTGCGATGCTCTGGATCGCCAAGGCGCGCGGCGCTTCCCTAAAGGGCTGCAGGGCGTCACAGAAGTTTTCGAAATGTATCGAACCTCACTCTGCGATGCTGTGGAAGCTCGTTTGAAGCTTGCTCCTCGCCGAAGATACCCGGCCAAAGCGATCAAAATCCTCGCGGGCGAAATCGCCAAGACCACTGATCCTATCATCGATTATGATCGAGCAGCTGAACTTCTCGCTCCATTGTGCGGACCCAGTCCAAACCTCGACAGTGATTTACTCGAGGCACTCAGCGACGAAGGGCTACTCGCAATCGAACCGACCCGCGAGAATGGTGAAGATAAGGATTATGTCCGCTTCAGCTTTGAGCGGTTCGGCGATCATGTGGCTGCGCAAGCTATCCTTGACGCGACGCTGTCCGACGGAGCTCTTCCATCACCGCTTTCATCCAATGCGCCTCTCTCAATCGCTTGCGCCCACCAGAGTACGCCGCAAGGGGTGCTTGACGCCCTTGCCATCCAGTTACCCGAAAGAACTGGCATAGAGCTCACGGACGTCTTCGAAAAACCAAAGGACTGGCTTTATTATTGCATTTCCCGAGAAAACATAGCCTTGCGTCGGCGCGAGAGCGTGACAGCGCGCAGCCTTGAACTGCTGGAGGAGAGGGCCGATCCCGATGAAATTTGGAACGCTCGCATCCACCTCGCCCTTGGTAGGGAAGGACTGTTTGGACTGGATACATTTCACCAAAAACTTGCAGCTCAACCGATGCCGGAGCGGGATGCTGAATGGTCGATCTATGTAGGGCATGCTGCCGACAATGGGCGGGAGGGTGACCAAGAACTCGACACACCACTGCACGATTTAATGGATTGGGCAATGGATGCGAGACTTAAGACCTTGGATGATGAAGCCGCAAAGAACGCTGCTGTCATCCTGACGTGGTGCCTATCTACGACTTTTCGGAGAGCGAGGGATCGCTCGACTAAAGCCTTGGTTTCCTTGCTGGTCGCCGCGCCCGAATGTGGGCCAGAATTGATTCGTCGCTTTGAGAAAGTCAATGATCCCTACATTGGCGAAAGGCTTGCCGCAGCGATGTACGGCGCGGCCTTGCAATCCGCTTGGGATGATACCGAGCTTGCTGGTATCGCTCAAACGATCGCAGACCATTACTTCGTTCAGAACAATCCGCCAGTAGATCTTCTGTGGCGCGATCATCTCGTCGGGCTTCTCGATTATGCCAGGCATCGCGGTTGTACCCTCAACGTTCCCACTGAGACCCGCCTCCAACCTCCTTTTGACAGTCCATGGCCGCTTGAATACGCGCCGGACATGGAACACGGCAACGATCCAAACAATTCTGCGACCTCTTGGGATATTGTTGCCTCAACTGGAGAGCACGGCGATTTTGCAAGGTATGTCATTAATTACGCCGTACAAGACTGGGCAGCCGGCAGTCGGCAATCTACCCTACCAACGGCAGCGGAACTGTATCAAGCATGGCGAGCTGACTTCGATGCGTCCTCTACCACAGAGGAACGAACTCTTGTTGACGATCTCATAGCACTTCGATCTTCATCGAACGACTGGGGGTACCCCGGTACCGCGCAAGGAAAACGCCATAAAGCGCTGGAAAAGCAACTATGCAAGCTTCTCGGCGATCAACGCTACGAAGCCTATCGAGTCCACGCTGGACATTGGCCAACTGGACGCTCTGCCACTTGGGGTGCAGACCGTGCTGCACATTTCAACCAAGGTTGGGCGCAGCGCTGGATCTGCCGTCGAGCGCATGCCTTGGGCTGGAGCCATGATTTGCATCACAGATTCGACCGCAACTGCACAAGCGATAGAAATAATCATAGGAAGGAACGGATTGGCAAGAAATATCAATGGATCGCTTTGAGGGAGTTGATGGCCCGCATCTCTGATCACTGCGGCGCCGTAGAGTGCGACCGATCACAACTCCTTCGCGGCACTGTTCACAAGCTTCGCGACATGGATCCGAGCCATCTCATGACGAAAAGTCACGACTGGGGCTGGGCAGAGTTCAATGAGCCTACCTTTTGTATGCCTAAGGTGCCCCTTCTGTCGCCACGCTCTGTTGAAGAGGCGTGGGAATGGCTCGATAGTGAACGAGATTTTCTGGACGGCGAGGAACTGCTCAATCTTCAACCCGATGTGAAGGGCCAAAAGTGGTTGCCACTTCAAGACTTTCAAAGCTTCACTGGTGCAGGTGCCTCAGCACAATCTGCTCATATCAGGATGAAGACTTGGCGACGGTTGACGTGCCTTGTCGTTCGAGAAAATGACCATGCAGAAGCATTGAAACACCTTGAGGGTCAAATGCTAACCGGCAGTCATGATCTCGGGTTCGGCAATGAGACATGGTCAGAAGATTTTCTTGGTGAGTTTGGATGGCGTGCAAAAATCGACGATGAGTGGACCCATGAGTGGGCTCGGAAGCAGATCGAAAAACCGTTTCATGCATCGGTCACCTCCCCTGTTGAAGGACGCGGCCTGACATTTGGCCTTCGGCAAGAAGCGAGTGGATACAACTTCAGCTTGGTGCAAAATTTGAGCGTAATCTTACCCTGCCCCTGGTTGATGCGAGACTTGAATATGTCGCTCAGAGACGGACGCGATCTCATCTATACTGATCCGAATGGCGCTGAGATTTACAAAGACCCGTCGGTCTCGATGCTTGGGCGAAGTGCTGGCCTCATAGAAAGGGAGGCCTTCCTAAAATTTGCGTCTCAGAAAAGCCTGATACCGATCTGGGTAATTGGTGGCGGCAAAGAGTTATACTCCGAAAGACGCGAAGAATATGGCCAACGGTGGTTCACCAGCATTTGGACGCTGGAGGCTGGTGTTTTGCGGCGATGCTCCCTTGCTAACGAAGAGACACGCCGGCGTCATGGAGAGGGCTCTGACCAAAAAAAACGCTGATGTTCGGCCTGGCTCTGAACGACCGCTTTTTTGCCTCCACCTGATGGTTTTTCACCTGCGGCGAACTTCCAAAATCCGCCCAACGTACAACAGAAAACAAGTCATTTTGCCCCTTTCTCGTCGTGTTCCTTTAGAGCGGCCATGAGATCTCCGTGTTTCACATGACTATCTGTCATTCTCCGGCGTCGCCGGTTGCGGATATTGTCACTGAGGATTTCTGCGACCTGAGCGGCAATATAGTGTTTTTTCACAATTTCCGTGCTTGTGTGATGTGCGGAAGGCTTCGCGAGTTCGATCCCCCCAGCGCCATGCTGGGCAATAGCATCCGTGTAATGCATGACGCGAAGCGTGGTGAAGCTATTGCCGGTGAGCGTCTGGAAGATGCGCGGGATGTAAGTGGCGCCGGCCAGAGACCCGTCGGGCAGGACGAAGAGCTGGCGTTTTTCCTTGATCAGCTTTTCCCTGAGTGAGGGGAGCATTGCCGGAGGCGCGTCTCCGATGACGAGTGCGTCGACGAAACGACCGGCCTTTGGATGGAGCGGTAACTCTAAGATCTCGGGACGCCGCACGTGGGTTTTTTGGATTTTGGTCCGGATCACCCATTCGTCACGGACCCAGAAGAGCGTCTCACCGAATACGAGCTGGGCGGAGGAATTGCGTAGCGGCGCATTGGTGAAAATTGCAAGGATGGCCGCTCCATTGCGCATTTGGTGCCGTTTCCTTGGACGTTCCTCGGCATCAACTCCGGCGAGGAGTGCCTCTGCGAGATCAAGGATCCGGTCTGTTGTATTCCCGGTTCGTGCCAGAGCGAAGAACTTGAGGGCTTTTTGGCCGGCCTCCCGGGTGGCGAACTCGCGGAAGTACGCTTTGAGATGCTGCGTGACCTCCGGAGCCGCTCCGCTGTATCTGGCAAACAGGAGGAGGGCTTCGGCCGACGCGCGAAGCGACGCCCATCGAAGTCCATGTGGCTGCACCTGGAGGCGTTTCTTCAAGTCTGCAAGATATCCGTCAATTCCGGTCGGTGTAAGCACGGCGTGGAGGTTGCGCTGCTTCGCTGAAAAGGCGTATTGACAGAGCTTCTCCCTCATTCGAAGAACCATGCTGCGCGCGGGCACCTGCATGTCCGGTTCGTGGCCCGGTAATCCGTCTGCAGCACGGCGCAATTCGCTTCGATATGCCAAAGGGAGACTGTCCGGTGATACGGAAACATGGCGAGGTCTCGGGGGGCGCCGCGTCGGCGGAGCGATAGGGTCCCAGTCTCGCGCTTCGTAAACTGGTCGCATTACGGTCAGTTGTTTGGATGTATGATTGGCGTTCTTGGTATTGCCTGCCAGGTTTTTGCATTTCCTGGATGGGGGAGTTTGCCGCGCCTCACGGATCGCGCCGAGGAATGACGGCTGGCAGACTGCAAAAACCTCCTGAAGATGATCGATCTGGAGGGATTGCTCGGATTCCCGAAACTCTTCGAGCCAGTTCCGGATATCCCCCGCAGTTGGTGAAGTCAGAGTGTGTTTCACCAAGAAGTCGAAAAAACTGTCGGCGGCTTCAATGCTTGGCACCGAGAGATCCGCGAAACCGGGTAATTGCGCGAGGCGCTTCCATACTGCTTTTGCCAGAATCTCCTGGATATTCATGCCGGTATCCCCTTTGCATCGGAGGAGGTTGCCATTCTTCCAGCGCGCCGCTCATATCGTTTCTGCTGCAAAGTCCTGGTCTGTCGCTCCCGGTCAATAAACGCATAGTGCTGCCGCAACGTGTCCTCGGTGTCTCCGGTCAATGTTTCGAGTTCAGAGTAGCAGGTCGGATCATGAAGGATCTCGATGGTTGCGAATCCATGACGGAAATTGTGAGGCAGGAGGGGGAGCCCGATTGCATTGGAGCATTCGGTCAGCCAACCGTCGAATGTCGAAAGCACCAAGGGCCGGGGCTTGCCTTTGAGCGCCGGAAAGACGTGATCCGAGCGGTTCGCGCCGCCGAACAGCGGGCGGATGCGAGTGAGATAGAACGACAGGATGCGATAGCCTTCGGCACCAAGTCCATCTTGGTCAAAGACGAAACGGGGCAGATACTGGTTGCGCCGCGTCATTGCGTCCCCGTTTTTTAGAAGCTCGTTCGGAATGTGGATTTCCAGACGCGGTCGCACTTTGTCTTCGCGGTGATCAAAAAAAGTCTGCGGGTGGCCGCCGAACTTCAAGTCGGTGATGACGTTGGATTTTCGGAACGGGGCTCCCTCGATCTCAATTGCAGCAAATGCGGCACAGACGCCGAACATCCTGGCTTGGCGCAAGAGGTTCGCTGCAAGGCGGGCCTGGTCCGGGGAAAGAGGTTGCGTATCCGGCGAGCGGCTATATGCGAGCAGGTCAATGCCTTCGAGATCAGCCAGCTCCATCGCTGCGAGTGCGCGTTCAGCATAAGTGAAATGTTGGTTCTCGAAGATCTCCATGGCTTTGGGGTCGTTCAGGAGGCTACGGCACCAAGCCTCCACCTTCGGCGACATCATCGTGCTCGCCACTTGACCTTCGATCAAGACTGGCAGTGTCTTCATGAGCCGTTCGACCTTCACGGCCTCGTCATTGAGACCCTGAGCTGCCAAGACCCGTTTCACACACAGCGCATATGAGAAGAGGGTGCGTGGTGCGCGGCCGCCGTCGGTGCCGGACTTCTTGCAGAGACGTGTAAACGTTTTCTCGATCAAGTCAGGCCTGAACAATGCGGTCAGGCCGTTGACCGTATTGAGGTCGCTGTCAATCTGGACGGTGCGCATATAAGTGCGCAAGGCTGCGATGTAGACGGCTTTGCAACTCTTCGAGTATTCCTTGGCTGTCGCGCAGCGCGCTTCGTCTGTGAGCATGTCGTCGTGATAGACTATGGTAGCGTCCTGAACCCATGTCTGCGCTTCTTCGTCGAGCAACACATCGAGTTCACTGTCAACGCGCAGAATGCCAGAAAGAGGGCCGATCTCGTCAATCGGTAGCAGCGGCAGGCAGGTCGGGAATTGCCGAAGGTAGTCCAGGCATGCGGCCGCTTGCTTGACGCGGCCCCACTCGTCAGTGTTCAGGCAATCTTCGCGCAGAGAGATGATGCGCTCGCGCGTTATATCGGACATGTCCCACCCCCGGGCCCTGGCCAGGTCGATCAGCTTCGGCAGGTTGCGGGCTTGGCTCGCCTTTAGCAGGGCAGCACTGACCAGGTCGGGAAGGACGGCTTGCAACTGCGCGAAACTGTCTTGCTGTTCCCGACGTGTGCGCCGTGCCTGAAGTTCCCCAGTGAAGGTCTCGAGCAATCGCCGCCCATCGGATTGGTACTGCTTATAGGTCCCAAGGGTGATGCCCCAGTCCAGAATTCTCGCGTTCAGATCGCGATTCCCTTTTCGGTATTTCGGGGCGACCTGAAGATAGACTTCCAGCGTTCCCTCAAGCGTTTCGAGATGGCGATCTTGATATCCACGCTTGCGGAACATCCTTTCGAAGTTTGTCGCATATTGCTGCTGGGTTCCGCCCTCCAAGGCTTGGCCAAAGCGAAGAACATCGAGCATTGTTGGAGTGTTGACAGTCAACTTCATATCCTCTGTGTGTTGTCGTTAAAGGGAAGATTGGCCGTTATCGGGATCGCGGTAATAAAAACCGGGAAATTTATCCGTACCGAAAACAGCCAGGGGGTTGTTATTTTCGGCGTTATCGAGATGTCGGTCCTGGCTCGGCAAAAAGCGCCGCGAACACGTCCTCTGATGGCTGGTCGCCGGTATCTACGAGCCGCGGTTCGGGAGACGTGACCGGGGAAGATGAATGCCCGTTGGCGCTACCCGGAGCTACGGGTAGCGCGGGAATGCTCGTGAAAGCAGGGAGCGGGGAGCCGCATATACGGTTCCGTATCAGAGCAGGTATCCATCGGCGTAAACGGGGAGACGGTATCGTCGCTTCGTTGCCGAGTTGAATACCGCGGTCGTATTTCCAATGCCCGGATCGCAGGTGGTCACGGATCGTCGACTTCGGAACGCTTGTTGCTTGGGACACCCAATTGATGTCTCCGAGAGGTTCGCGCAAAGCCGCCTGCGCGGCAGCATCATCCGCGCCGAGTCCGAAGAGCTGCCGCCAGACGACGCTTTCGGGATAGATGCCATGAAGCTTTTCGATGCCGAAGCGACGCATGATGGGAGTGACATTGTTGCGGCCGACGCCGAGGTAGCGTCGCAGTTCTTCGGTCGTGAAGCCAGCGGGACTGGCTGGAATTATCGGTTCGCGGAAGAGTTCGAATTGCATAGGCCCCATCTCCTTTTCGAGGAGATGGGGCCCTGTGGATCAGACCGGAAAAGATAATCAGGAGCGGTTGCCGAAGCCCAGTCTTTGTGCCCCCTGAAATTATTGGCCCTTTGCCGGGTCGAAATGACCATTTTGTAGTTTTGGCGGCAATATCCGTTCGAACGTTGCTTCGAGGCTGTTCCGAGAGGATATCCGCAGCTAACCTTGCGGGGTCACGTCCGTCAAGGTGGTGTAATTTACCGGATGGCCTGAGGTCATGATCAGGCGGCTTTTATGCTGAGAATTGGGTCTGTCTCCTCGTTGTCGA
>PDWI01007211.1_pt1 | contig 13623 bp, 17 predicted proteins | sample 1430891 | NCBI WGS metagenome assembly PDWI01 (sample SAMN01162508, study PRJNA174530) | Oral metagenome, whole genome shotgun sequencing project. | biome: Marine environment; feature: Marine mammal; material: Swab sample of the gingival sulcus; isolation source: swab sample of gingival sulcus...
TTTACTAGCACCCAATGTTGCAAATAAGTTGAGCGTTAATGCTCCTTTAAGTGAAGGATTTTCAGTTTCAATATCCGCCATAGCTTGATCTATAATTACAGAAATATCATTAGCAGACGCATTTTTAACTATATATGACCAACGAGAAGTTTCATTCAAGTAAAAAACATTTACCGCATTATAAAAAGATGGTTTTTCCAAAAAAGCTGGTATGTCGCCATATTCCTCTAATAACTCTTGCCTGCGTTTATCAAACTTGCTACTAGCAAACTTTAAAAACACAAGTCCAATAACTGCATCTCTATTTTTTTCTGTTGTACCTACTCCACGAAGTGCAACCCTACAATTCCACAGTACATTTTCTAATGTTAAAGTTTCCTCTTTTTTCGTTTTTTTTGCCATATATTACCTCACCTTACTTATCAAGTTTTTAATCAAATCGTCATCTTCAATTTTAGCAACTCCAAAACTTTTTTTACCAGCATCTTTAATTGATGCACCCACATGATATACTTCTTTATCATCAAGTATTAAAAATCTATCATGAAAACTTGTCATCGTTTTTATTCTTAGTTTTGGATATTGAGAGTTGAATTTCTGAGCATCATTTTTATTAAGGTTGCCTTTACCTGCCGTTACAATTAAAACATCAACACTTTTATTTTTCTTAGACAATATATTTAATGTATTTATATCTACATAGTTATCTATCAAAATGATTTTCCCCTTGGCTTTCTGCATCAAGTCTACGATAAAACTAAAAGCATCATATATTTGTCCATCAAAAAATATATGTTGTTTTACTTCATCATTATTAGAAATATACTTAAATACTTCTTCTAGCTTTTTATCAGTCTCTATTTGCTTTAATTCCACTCTATCTAGTCTAGAAAACAGTTCACCATTAGAAACTAAAAATCTTCGCATCTGTACAAAACTATTCATAATTTTAATACTTACTTCTACTGCTACATCACTTCTTAAAATAGCAGAAAGCATTGCAATTCCTTGTTCTGTGAAAACATGTGGCACATATCTTCTACCACCATAATTGTTGTTTGTACTTGAGGTTCCATTTTGGAACCTCAAGTTTTCATATTCATCTTTTGTTAGCTGAAAACAAAAATTTTCAGGAAACCTTTCCAAATTCCTTTTCATTGCTTTATTTAAGTTTTTAGTTTCAACTTTATATAAGATAGCCAGATCGCTATCAATCATTACCTGTTTTCCTCTAAAGGTATAAATCATACTTTGTATATCTTTTTCTTCTATCATGACAAGACTTTTATCTTCTGCCATACTCTTCCTCCGCTTTTATTGTCTTCAAGCGGTCACAATTTTTGACCTCAAAATTATTTGTCACTATCTTATTCTACAATCGAAACCATATCACCAAAGTCAACATCCAGTTCTTTTCCTATTCGGTACAGAACTTCCATACTAACAAATTCGCCTCTCCCCATTTTCGAAACAGTAGAAGGAGAAAGCGCCACCCTCTTAGCAAGTTCTTTTTTATTCATATTCTTATCTATCAAAATCTTCCACAAGCCATTATAACTAACTTTCATTATCTCACCTCTTAATTACAACTTCTCAAAGTTTATTAATGATAGTCTATCATATATAACAGTTTTATTCTAGAAAAAACGGATGAAGAATTTCCACCAGTTTATTTAGCCCACCAAAGTATTTACCTAGTAGTGAATAATCAATGTAAATAGATAATATCTAAAATTCCTTATATTGGAAACAAACATCAGCCACAAATGGTGAATGATTATATAGTATAACCCATGTGCTACTACTGAAAATCTTTTTCCCGGCTCTTAACTTTTTTTCGGAACACTTTAAACGCTGTCGGCAAACTAATCTCATAAATCCGTTCACAGTCAATCCATTGATGCGTATCCTCCCCATGTTCCATTACACAAGTAGAACGTACCTCGATTTCCCATGAATTCATATGCCACTCGATATGCGAAAAAATATGCTTAGCTTGTGTCCCCTTTTTGATACAAATCGCCTCATAACCACGCTTTTTTAACCAGGATATTACCTCGTCTTGTGATGCGTCACCATCCATCATAGGAAATTCGAGCAGCCCCGCCAAAACTCCTTTCTTAGGGCGTTTTCTAATCATCACCTGATTATGCATATAGAGAAGTAGAACGGTCTTTTTCTCGAGTTTACGCTGCTTTTTTATTTTTTTCACCGGATAATCCAACGGATTTTTTTGATGAAATGATTGACAATGTGTTGAAATAGGACATTCCTCACAGCGGGGAGCACCATTCGGCAAACATATGGTGGCGCCAATATCCATGATTCCCTGATTAAATGCAGATGCTTGATTTTTTGGTAGTACCATCTGCCAAAATTCAGCTACTAGACGTTTCCCTGCGGTAGTCCAAACATTACCATCATAGGCAAGAAGTCGGCATGCAACACGAATAAAATTCCCATCCACCGCAACTTCATCTTTGCCATATGCAATACTCGAAATCGCCCCTGCTGTATAATCCCCGATACCAGCAAGGGTGAGTAAATCCTTTTTTTCCTGTGGCAAACAACCATTCCATTTATTAACAATAGTTTTTGCCGCTTTTTGAAGATTTCTGACACGAGAATAATACCCTAGCCCCTCCCACTGCTTTAATAAAATATCCTCATCCGCCTTTGCCAAATCCTCTACCGTCGGAAATACCCTCATAAAACGATTAAAATAATCAATCACCGTATCCACTCGTGTTTGCTGAAGCATAATTTCCGATACCCACACACGGTAAGGACTCGGATCATCACGCCACGGCAAAGAACGAGCATGTTTATCATAATAAATAAGCACTCGTTCTGCCAATTCTTCTTTTTTCGGAAAATTTTTTATCATACTGTTTTCGGTTAACACAGTTATTCACACTTGCCTTTCTCATATATTTTTTATGAGTACTGTTCAAGTTATCTTAAATTTTTTCTACGTTCATTTTCACCGCTATAAATCCCTAAGATATCTTTCCCTTTACCAAAGTCTCCGTGTTCCTTTTCCCTTTCCCTCACATTTTAATAGCCTTCTTCGGTAATCTATTTAAATTTTACCATAGAAGGCTATTAGTTTACTCATTATTTACAAACTTTTTCTCAAAGACTCTTTAACGTTGACTAGCGTTGTTATTTTTTATATAAAATAGTTATACTTGTACGTATGCAATCAAACACTATGAGGAATGTTCCTTTTTAAAGGCGTAAAGGTTTTTTAACTATTCAAACTCTATCAATATTATATGTATTCTTTGATAAACCCAGTATTTAAGGGAATTTACGATATATATTTTATATATATTATACTTAAAATTTAGGTTTAAACGATTTTTTGCAACCAGCTTTATTTTAATTATTAATTTATTCCCATTTCCAATAACATAATTTTATAATTTATTAAAGTTCATCTACGATATCTAAGAAATAATATTTCTTTGACTCAAAAAACATCCTAGAACTACTAAAGCTATCATAGCCAAACACAAACAATTGTCCATAAACCTCTTCAGAAAAAGATAAAACATAATCTAGATCTAATTCTTTCTCTTTATATTTATTTCTTATATCTTCTGGGAAAACTATATCTTCAAACCTATCTGTTTTTTCTACATATATATGCATTACTTGACTTTTTTTAGATTTAATCCTTGGAATATGCCCATTATGTTTTCCTATTGGAATTTCAACAACAGTTGCAAATTTTTCACCCCCTTTTTCATTGGAAATAAATGGGAACTTTATTCTAAAATGAACCTCAACATCGATAACATCTCTCCATTTAGATTTATTATGTATTTTTACTTTATAAATTTTATTTTCTTTATGGTTCACGTTTTGCCTTATAATACTTGGTGATACACCTATCTTAGGAGAAATAAGTTTTTGAGTTATAATCCATACCAACCAAGAAGCAAAAGCTCCTAATAAAAAACCTAATATTAATTCAAAAAAATTGATATCTCCCATAATAAAACTCCTACATTAATTTCAAAAAAATACATTTAATTTCCACTCATCTTTTAATTTATCTTTGTTATTACTATGACTTTAAAAATACTATTTTTAAACTTTGTTTCCCAAAATCCACTCTTCAAGCATATTTTAAACTTATTACTTTATAGTTTATTCATTATTTACAAACTTTTTTCAAAGGCTCTTTAAGGTTAACTAGCGTTGTTATTTTTTATCTAGAATACTTGTACGCATGCAATCAAACACTATGAAAAATGTTCCTTTTTAAAGGTGTAAAGGTATTTTAACTATTCCCATTCGATAATTACTCATACATATTTGTTTATCTATTTTATATATAGGACTAATTTGTTTCTGTTTTTGTCGTTTTACACCTATTTTATCTAGTTTGCAAACTTTTTAGTATCAAAATGGTATCAAGATTGATACTGTTTTGAGATTATTTTTTATACTTAGCTAACAATTTTTCTTCTACAAAATATAACTTATTCTTTGTTCTAGTGCAAGCAATATACAATTTACTTTTAGTCAGCAAAGGGAGTTCATCTAATCTATTTTTTTTAAATAAATCAGCCGTCTTTTTATTCAAAACAACACATACATTATCATATTCGCACCCCTTACTATTCCCCCAATTATCTGAATTACAATTATACCTATAATGCTCTCTATAAAATAACTTCTTCACACTATTATCAAACATAATAAAATCTATGTTATTATCATTATGTAAAAAACATATACTGTTTTCACTTGAATTATTATTACTATTAATATTAATTTTTAGATTATCTCTAATAAACTTACAAACTTCATCATTACATCTCTTAGAATCAATTAATGTCGTTTCGTCTAATCTATAGCCCTTAATTGATTTTACCCAATCTTCATAACTTCTTTTTGATTTAGAGCCTTTATTGCCTCTTCTAGAAGTATCAAATGTTCTTTGAAAAAAATCTCCCAATAACCATATTTTTATTTCATCTAGTTCTAATAAAGTATTTAACCAATCTATCTCATCGCTAGCGAAATCCTGAATTTCATCAATATATATGGTATCAAAATACCGATTAATTCTTTTTAAATATTCAATATCTTCTTTATTTTCAACTAATAATTTAGATAACATATTATCAAATACTCTTCCTTTGAAAAAATAAGCCAATTTCTTCCCTCTAAACTTGTATACATTATTAGTTTCCTTATGAAATTTTCGAGAATTGAATATTATCCCATATAATTTCGTAGTACAGTTCGGTTGCAAACAAAATCCATATAGAAACTCAAAAACTCCAAAAACATTTATATTTCTGGGAGCATATCCATATTTTTCAATTATTCTATTTTTTATCTCATCTTGATTATTATCTGTATATGTTATAATGGCTATGCTATCATCTAAATCTAAATCTTCTATAATTTTTCTTGTTTTACCACTACCCGCAACTGCTTGAAACAAAATTTTTTCTTTTATTTTATTATCCATTCTATAGCCTCTTCTATGTATTTAGGTATAACAAAATTATCATTTTCTTCTAATTTTTCTAATATTCTATATGCCGATTCAGTTTTATTTTTTAACATATATTCTAAAACTTTTCTAGAACTTGTTACTTTGTTCACTTTAAACCACTTTTTATTATTTTCATATAAACACACTTCAAAAGTATATAGATTTTCATCTAAATCATTACATATTTTAATATTTTCATTTTTTTCAAACTCTTTATATTTTTCTATAATATTAGTCTGAATATCTTGATCATTATCTGTTATTACTGCAACTTTTTTATTTAATTTATATGCAATGTTCAAATATCTTTTAAAAGTTAATCCTCCTACAGAACATATATATACATCTTTTTCAAAATCAAATTCTCTACTTTTCAGTTCAAAGAATTTGCTCATAAGTATATATTCAGCATTTCCTTCAACTAATATCACTCTTTTACTTAAAATAAAATTCAAAACATTTTCATTAGATGATTTTTTAAAAAACTTAACCGTATCTTTTTCTAATGAGTTGAATTCAACACTAGAATTCTCACCTATTAATATACATTCATCTAATCCTAATCTAGTAGAAATCATATTGGAATGAGTAGAAATAAATACTTGGCAACCAGTTTTTTCTAAAAGCTTAATTAACTTTAGCATATTTAAAAAGCTTAAATGATTCTCTGGTTCTTCAATCATTATTACCTTTGCGCTTTCATCATAATCCTCTATAATATTAGATATACTCAATATAACCTTTTCACCATGACCAATAGAACTTATATCTATGCCCTCTTTTATTACTGTTATTTTATCTTTAAATCCATCTTCAGTTTTTAAATCAATATCAATTATAAAATCTTCTTCATTTTCTATAATATTCTCTTGTCGCATCTTATTCATAAATTCTTGTGCTGAAGACCTAAATTCATTATTTATTTTTTTTCTATTTTCTTCTTTTACACTTCTTTTATAAGCATTGCTAATATGTTTCTTTATTTCATATTTTGTATTAATTAGACTTGTATCTATAAACTCCTGTCTAAATTTATGAATTTTTTTGTATGTATTATAACTTTTACCTGCAAAAGTATTAAATTCCAATTTATAATATTCAAAAGGAAAAATACCATTACCTAATATTGAATTCTTTATCAATTTAAAACTATCTATGTCAGGACTTATCTTCATTTGCAATCCTGATTCATTCGTTTTATCAGTGTTAACGTTTCCGTTTAAGTCAAATTGATTTGCAAAAAATTCTTCTTCAAAATATAATTCAACAATCAATTCTGGAAGAACATTAGGGTTGCTATCTTGCCTAAATCTTTCTATACTTTCTTTTATAATTTCTACATTAAATATGCTTTTAAAACCAATTTTTTCTACATATGAATAACTACCACTTAAAACCATATTTATAGCCTGAAGTATTGAAGTTTTACCAACTCCATTTTCACCAATAAATATATTCTTTTTCATATTACAGTTTATTGTAAGTTCTCGAAACTTTTTAAAATTTATTATCTTAATTTTTTTAATCATATATATTTCCAATTCTTAATAAGGGTTACACAGTCATTAATACGTCATGTTTACTAAATTCAAAGCTATCTGGATTATTACTGTTATCATTTGTGTCACATCGGAAATATTTCTTGTTTTCACTATTATAAGATATTATCATAACAGTTTTATTATTATTTAAAATTACTACTTGCCCTAATTTATACTTCATATCAGATACCTCACTTCCTAAAAACAAACAAATACTCATGTGCTAATAACAAAAAATTATACTTAATACTATTTGTTTTCCAAAAACCTGTTGCTCTACAATTATGTTGTTCTTTTATTATTATTTCTTTTGTCTTAAAACCTTCTGCTTCAAATATTTTCATTACTTCAAAGCTCATCGCAATAACATGCCCTTTTTTTCTTGTATCGCCCATAAGTATAGTGCAAAACTTATCTTTTTTTAGGACTCTATAGCACTCTTTCGCTACTAATTTCATTTCTTCTAAAAAGTCTTTTACTTTTAGATGTGATAAATCGTTTTCTATATCTTCACTATACTTAATGATATTAGCATAAGGTGGGTGGGTACATATCAAATCAATGCTTTGGTCTTTAATAAACTCTAAATTTCTAGCATCCCCTTTTCTTATATTTACCTGACCTGCATTTTCCCATTCAAAATCAATCTTTTCTTTGCACCTATTGAGTGCAACATCATTTACATCTACACCTATGATATTTCGATTTAATAGTTTAGCCTCAACTAAAGTAGTTCCACCACCTACAAATTGATCGAGTACAGCATCGCCCTCTTTTGAATACCTGAGTATTAAGTTTCTTGGTATATATGGCGACCAATTCCCTCGCCATTTAGCATCATGAGTTGCCCAATCTCCCCTTTTGGGAAAAGACCAAACTGTATTCATTTCTAATTCAAAATCATCTGGTTCCCATTTTTTGATTATTCCAGTAATAAGCGAAATTCACTACATTTTTTATATCCTATATGAATCGGAGCACTATTACCCCTACAGCTTTCACAATAGCTTTGTGGTCCATCAGGATGTGCCTTTGTAGCCCTTAAGGGTGTCGTTCCAAATTCCTCTGGATATAAATAATATATATGCTCTTCTCCATTACTTCGAGAACATCGAGGACAAGATTTATACCTATCATTCTCCCTATATTGAGCCTCCTCTAACTTTTTCCCGCAAATTTGACAAATACTCATATTAAACCTCCTTATCGCAAAATAGCTAATCTCCATAACCATAATATAAATATATCGAACATAATACCCTTTATTAATATCTAATGTGATACTGTAGATGGAAATATAAATATTTGTCCCAACATATCAATCAAGTACATTTCAACCAATAGATTTAAAGGGGACTCATTATAATAATTTCCATTTTCTGATTCAAATACTATTTTTGCTCATTTTGTATAAATATTATAACCAACTAAATAGGGCCTTAAATATTTTATCATACTATCTATATCAATATTGGGATTTGTTTTGATAAACATCATTAAGATAAGTGTATAAATTTTTACCACATAAATGAATTCCCTCATATTTACCACAAAAAACTTGAATCCCCATTTCTTTTAGCACTTCCGTAACGTTTTCAAAAACAACTTCTATCTTCCCCCACAAAAGAAACGGCATAATCACAAGCCATCTTCTCACCCTCATAATTATTTATTATCTAGCTAAATCAAATATCCAATTAACCCAACTTGCTATAGTTGATGCTCTACGTTTATAGGTAGAATCTGAATTAACATTATATAATCTTGAATTATTCATAATTTTTACGATATTATCTTTTGTTGGGAATTCAAGACTAATTATATATTCTTTAAAAACCTTATTAAATGTTCTCTTTTCTAGTATATACTTAGCAAAAGAAAGATTCCTCTTCTTTATGTTTAGTTTGAACAAATTTTTTCCCTTTTCCGTTAAAAAATATTTAACACCTTCAACTCGATCACGATCTTTACCAACTAACCCTAAATACCTACACGCATCCGTATAATAATTGGTCTGTCTTATATCAAAATCGTAATTATATGTTATTTCCTCACGAGTCAAAAATTTATTTTCATTTAATAACTCGCAAATATTTATTACTCTTTTAAAACTGTCAGCTTGCGGAAAAGGAATCCCATCAGGTTCATCAGTAATTAAAACTTGATCAACAAGGGCAGTGAGCTCATCTATTTGAATTTCTTCATGCTCCAGTGTATAGTTTTTTTGCTTAACTAAAACTAGTGAGTTATAATTTTTTAGCTCTTGAAATTCATACTCATAAAGGCTGAATATACCATTGGTATAAGTTAAAAAAACCGGTTTAACAGGTTTCCTCACTCTTCCTTGCCACAATCTGTATGGATAATACAATTGTCTTACCAAAAAGTCATCAAACAGCGAATTCTTGGCTTCAATTAGCGTTAGAGAGTCAAACCCTTCATATCCGCCATCAATTTCTATCTGTGAATTTACAACAACAATATTTTGCAACCTTCTCGACACTTTATTATATATATCAAAATCGAACCTATCCGAACTCATTCTACCATTCACCGTAGGTAACAATGCTTCCTCCCCAACAAAATCTGATAAAATTCCTGATAAATAAGCAACATTTATAGCAGTTGCTTCACTAGTTATATTCTCAAAGTCTATACTATGAATAAAATCAGGTGCAACCACTTTATTGATTTCAGTTACAGGTGATTCAAAATCGTGATACGCTTCAAAATTAGCAATCACATAACTACCACGTGTAATAGGCAATATGGATAATCTATTTTCTTCAAACAGAATAGGCAAGTTGCTCCTATGATCAAATTTGGTCATAAGCCTTGCCTCTCTAAACTCATTTATTTCTTTTGCAGTAATTTCATAAAGGCCACTTTTCTCAACACGTCTAATAATATTGTGTTTTTCAAATATCTTTTCCCACGCTTTATCATTGAGAGTTTTCAGTTTATTACTCATAATTCCTCACCAATACTTCGTCTACTTCACCTCGAGCATCACCATTTGAATTGATGGCTCTCTTTGCTTGTATAATTTCAATCTTATAATCTTTATACAAGTCAAGAATAAAATCAGTTGAAGCATTTGACAAAAGGAGCTTTACTCCTCTTTGATTCAATATATCACATGATCTTTTCAAGCGAATCTGTGCATCTCTATCAAATCCACCTTTAGCATACCCTGTAAAATTAGCACTATCTGAAACAGGATCATAGGGTGGATCAAAATAAACAAAAGCATCTTTCCTAATACCTTTTAATGCTTCTTCAAAATCTGTACTCTTAAATTCTATATTTGACTCATTAAAAAATTTACTTACTGCTCTTAGTGTAATAGGATTTGTAAAATTAGGATTTTTATATCTTCCAAATGGGGAATTAAATTGCCCGGCTTGATTAACTCTGAAAAGCCCGTTATAACAAGTTTTGTTCAAATAATATATCCTAGAAGCTCGTTCAACATTTGTAAGTTCTTTATAAGTATTTGGATTTCGATCTAACGAACGAATTTCATAAAAATAAGCTGACTCATTTTTATGTTTTGCTAAATCTTCTATTAATGCTTCTACATCATCTTTCACTACTTGATATAAGTTAATAAGTTCGGAATTAATATCATTAATGACAGCTTTTCGCGGTTGAATATCGAATAGTACTGCACCTCCACCAACAAAAGGCTCATAAAATGTAGTAATTTTTTTAGGTATATATTTTCTTATTTCAGGTAATAATTGTCTTTTCCCACCAACCCATTTAACAATAGGTAAAACCAATTTATTTTTTTTCAATGTATCTCTCCATCATTATTATCATAAAACATAATTTAGTATTACTTTAATTCTATCACATCTCTTAATTCACAATTTAATGCCTCATAAATTTTAACTAAATTTTTTAATGATATGTACTTCTCTTTACTCGTATTAACCATTAAATTAGACGAGAAATTGTCCATTCTCATTAAGACAACTTTTTTCATATCCTTCTCTAAAAGTTATATCTATAATGGCTTACAACTTATATTCATTATATCTCCCCTATGCAATTTATTATACTACATAATTGTTGCTATTAGTATACTCTCATTGATAAAAGGTTTCTTTATTCCTGAAAAGGCGTACTGTTTGCATCACACCTAGATGCATTAAATATTTATTCATTTTTTACAGATAATATTATGCTCATCTTACCAAATGCTTTCACTTCTTTTAAATCACTAATTAAACGCCTATATTTAAATTTTTCTCTATTCAACAAATCATTGAAAATAGTATAAAACAAAATTCCAAAAGCAATAAATAGAAACATAAATAAAAATATGACTAAAGAAAGCATAATTACTTCTTCATAAGACAACTTAAGAAAAATTCCGTTTAATAAAACAGTTACTAACGGTACTAATAAATAGATGAATATATGTTTTAATATAAACTTTGTATTATCAAATAAATCTACCCCTTTCATATTTTCTGTAGCATAATCGATCAGCATATCAATTTGTTTATGATTTTCAGTATCTACATCATATTTATTTAATAATTCTAATACCTTTTTATAACGCTTACGCGCATAAATAGTCCTATCTCTGGAAATTCTAATTATCTCATTTGGTTTCCTTCTAAAAAAATAAAGTATAGCTAATGAAACTATGATTAAACTCAGCGGAGCTATAGACCATGTTTCAAATTTAAAAAATGATAAAATAATTGTCAAAATAACGCCAATTATAAGAATTGAGAGAGAAAAAATTTCATAAGGCATTAAATCCTTAATCGATTTTACACCATCTTTAAGTATATAATTTTTGTATTCCATATAAAATTCATTAAACATATACGCCTCCACATAAACTACTTTATACGATACCATCTAATTTATTCTATCTTAAAAGCGGAACCCACTTCTTTCATAAAAAATTACTTCAAAAATACTTCAGCTTACCACCTAGAATACCAGAATGTTCTGTATTTATAAGCGTCTTAAAAAGTCACTTAGCTATTCAAACTCTTCTTTCCCAACTGTTATGTAGTCTGAACTTCTTTAAATCGTTATGTTTTTTTAACTTTATATAATTGTTTTTTACAATTATTTTGTAAGATTCGTTTTCTTTCTTATCTTACGAAATATTTCGTATTGTCTTTTTAACTCTGAATCTTTATCTATTATTAGCCCCTTAGATTCTAAAATGCGCTCAATTGCCCCTTTGGGATCCAGCGTATGATAAGGTAAAAACAAGCTTCTAAGTTCTTTAGGTTTTATCGTTTTATATGCTTGTCTTGATGAAATCTCATAGGTATATACATAATATCTATAAATATAACCAATCCAATATAATTCATTTTTCGTATACTTTTCTGTACCATATTGTGATATTCCATACTCTTCATTAATTCTAGCTAACAAACCTTTTTCTCCAATATTATGTTCCAAAAAAACTCCATTGTCCATACTATTTGCAACTTCGCTATTCATAAATCTTCTAATAAAAATTGCTGAACTTGTTAGCATTACTTCTAGTGATAACTCAAATGCTTTTGCTTGCAATTCACATAACAATAGACCATCCTTATCTATTTTTACCATAAAAAATTCACCTCCACAGTACTTAAAACTTCAGTATTTCATCAATATAATGCCCCTTGCCTCTATAGTGAATACGAGCCACTCTAACTTTATCATCTCCTAATTTTGTATCAGAACTTCTTATATTTTTGTAATACTCCCTTTCATTCTCAGGAATATAGGATCTTTCAATTAATTTAATATTATTAAGTGATTTATCACTTTTAAAAACATATTGATACCCCAAATTAGTTGCAGCAAGACAATGTTTGCACTGCTCATCCGTTATTTCACCATCAATAAATGAATTAATTATTTGAAACATTCTATTGTCGGCAATCGGAGCAATTATATAATCACAAGATGTTACTTCTTCAACTAGTCTCCTAATAATAGGATGATTTTTATATTTCTCAAGTGTACCTCTATAATAAGCTATTGTCATCATCCACTCTTGATCTACATCATATTTTTTACATATTAAACCACTTCCATGAAAATCTATAAAATAAACACATGACTTATCAAAATTTGATAGAAACGAGATGGCTTGTAAATAGCTCTCTCCAGTATAAAACCCTTGACCAAAATCATTATCCTTTCTCCCTTTGCACACATCTAGTTGGCCTTCTATACCACTTTTAGAACCATGAAATAATAGTTTATGCTCTTTATTCATACTTTCTTTCCAAAGCATTTCTTTCAATCTTCCTAAATTAATTTCTTTAGAAAAAGCAAACGCATAAACTTTCTCTAATAAATTTCTAGTAGGTTTTGTCTTCCCTAATTCGCTTCTAGATATAGTAACCTGCTCCACACCGATTAACGATGCAAGTTCAATTTGAGTTAAGCCAAGAATTTCTCTAATTGAGATTAAATCTTGTCCAAAATTATAATCCATACTATTCACCTAAACTTATTTATAACATATTACTTAAAAAAGTTCAAGAACTTATTTATAACACATTACTTAAATAAGTTTATTAC
>PDWI01007213.1_pt1 | contig 13622 bp, 11 predicted proteins | sample 1430891 | NCBI WGS metagenome assembly PDWI01 (sample SAMN01162508, study PRJNA174530) | Oral metagenome, whole genome shotgun sequencing project. | biome: Marine environment; feature: Marine mammal; material: Swab sample of the gingival sulcus; isolation source: swab sample of gingival sulcus...
AAATTATATATAAACTTCATGCTGTACCATAGATATATAAATTTTAATATCTCTACTAGATTTCTACTCCAAAAATTAGTCTGTATATCTATTCCCATAAATTTATCCATAAATACTATTATCATAAATATGACTAGCCAATATGGAGATATCTTCCAATTCGAATAAGCTTCTCTATCTAAACTAAAAATCAATAATATACTTCCTACAAAAAAATACGAAAAAGCTGTGAATATTATATTTTCTTTAATATAATCAAAAGTAGCCATTAACTCTGGAATATTTACACTAACAGCCTTTGTATTTTTTAATAAATTTTCTACAACAGATACATCTAAAGTTATTTTACTTACATAAACAGAGACTATTATAGTTGATAACAAAGACATAAATATAGCTCTATCATAAACTTTTATTTTTTTCCCAAAACTAGCAGTTAAATAAAACATAAATTCCATTATAACTGGAAACACTAAATAAATAAGTAACAACTTTTTATTTATTACCATAAGTATCAAGGCTACAAGAAAATTTATAAATAATTTATATTTTTTCTCCATGAGATTAACCTTTTTTATTTTATAATAAGGAACTAAGTAGAACAAAAATGGCATTATCATAGATAGAAAAAAATATAATACTATAGTTACTACTGAAGAAAATATTGCTACTATCTGCATTTGCCCCCCTTAATTACCTTCAAAAAAGTTTATTATTTTTTTGTGAAATTCCGATTCACTATGCTGTTTTTTTTCTTTTTCTCCAAGCACTTCATACTTTACAGTTATCTTATCTTCATTAAAAAACTCTCTGAGTATTTTATGAAATTCATCATAATATTCTCTAACTTCCATTTGTTCTTTAGCGTAAGAAGAATTATTTTTAAAGGCTATAGTTAAAATATTATCCTCTAATTCTTTTGGTTCTGTATCTAATAAGAAAAATTTATATGAAATTCTTTGCTTTCCAGCTTCTGCTATCAAACTATCCCAAGAACTTTTTATATCTGAAAGTTCTAAATTTATTTTAAATCTTTCTTTCTCTTCTTGAACTTCAACTGTTTTTTCCTCTTTTGTGTTTTGAGAACTATCAACATAAATTACTTCTTCTTTTTTATTTTCTGAACTAGTTAAAACAGAAAAACTATTTCTTGTAAAACATTTTGATAAAATATCTGCAACTATTACATAACCAACAAGTTTTTTATCTTCTTCAAATTTAAATTTTGAAATCACATCATAAATTACCGAAATAATATTAAAACCTAAAACAGAATTAAGCTCTCCCTTAATCATCAAATTTTTACAATACCTTGCTAAATCTTTAAAAAACAACTCTATGTCATAAGACTGTGTTGCTATTTCTTCTAATTCTTTTATTATATCATATTCATTTTGCTCTAAAATTTTATCCAAAACTTTTTTAATATGAGAACTAGGTGTTATCCCTAATGTCTCTTCCGCTATATTTAAATCTATTTTTCTTCCACCAGAACTAATTATAAGTCTTTCTAAAATTGAGATACTATCTCTCATACTTCCAGAGGAAGTTTCATAAATTATAGGAAAAACTTCATCTTCCATTTCAATTTTTTCTTCTTTTAAAATAAATTTCAATCTTTCTTTCATTTCAGAAAGTTCAAGTGTTTTAAAATCATATCTTTGACATCTTGAAATAATAGTCGGTAATATTTTTTCAAGTTCTGTTGTCGCTAAAATAAATATAACATGAGAAGGTGGTTCTTCTAAAGTTTTAAGTAAAGCATTGAATGCTTCCTTTGTCAGCATATGTGCCTCATCTATTATATAAACTTTTTTTAGTCCCTCAACAGGTTGATAATTTATTTTTTCTTTTAAATTTCTAATCTCATCTATACTTCTATTTGATGCAGCATCAATCTCAATTAAATCACTAAACCTTCCCTCGTTTATTGAAACACAGTTTCTACAATGGTTACACGGTTCTCCGTCTTCTAAAAGCTCTAGACAGTTAACTCCTTTAGCTATTAATCTAGCCGTAGTCGTTTTCCCAACACCTCTTGGTCCTGAAAACAAATAAGCATGTGAAGTTGAATTATTTTTCAAAGATAATTTTAAAGTTTTTACTATTTCATTTTCTCCAGAAATTTCCTCAAAACTTGCTGGTCTATATTTTCTATAAAGTGTAATATACATATTTTACTCCAAATCATAATTATTCATTTTTGTTCTAAGTGTATTTCTAGTTATTCCTAAAATTTCCGCCGTTTCCACTTTTTTAGCATTTGTTATTTCTAAAACCTGTTTTATAAGTTCTCTTTCTACTTTAGAAATTATTTCAAAATAATAATCTCCCTTTTTATTTTCAGATTTTAACTTTGATATTTCTAGCTTTATCCAGTTCTCAAGTGAAATTATATCTTCTTTATTTTTAAGGCTTAAAAGTTTGCCACCCATCAGATTTAAAGGTAAGTCTTCAATCAAAATACTTCCACCACGACACAATGCAACAGCTGACTTAACAGCGTTCTTAAGCTCATTTACATTTCCTGGCCATTCATATCTCATCATTTTCTTTAAAGCTGCCTTACTTATGCCCTTAACATTTTTACCTAATTCTTGATTACAGTCCATTAAATAATGATCTATTATAAATGGTATGTCTTCTTTTCTCTCTTTTAAGCTAGGTATATAAATCTCTAAAACTTTTAACTTTCTATACAACTCATCTATAAACAAACCTTTCCTAATTAAGTCTTCTAAGTTTTCACTGGTACTTGCTATTATTCTAACAAAAGTATTTATTGGCTCAGCCCCACCTAATCTAAAAAATTTATTTTCTTCTAATAAAAATAATATTTTCGATTGCATATCTAAACTTAAAGATTCTATGTTAGCAAGGTGTAATATTCCGCCTTCTGCTTTTTCTAATTCTCCTAACTGACTAAACACCGCCCCCTCAAAAGAACCTTTTTCATATCCAAATAGTTTTCTTTCAAGCAGACCTGACCTATATGAATTACAATTTAAACTTATAAAAGGTTTATCAGAAGATGAACTGTATTGGTGTATTACAGTTGCAACACTTGTTTTTCCTGTTCCTCTATCTCCACTTACTAAAACCGGCAGACTACTATTAGCTACCTTTCCTATTATTTTATATAAGTTTATCATAGCCTTTGATCGACCTATTAATTTCTCTCCAGTTCGTTTCGTCTTGTCAACTCTCTCAGCCATCATTTTATAATCTTTAAGAGATTTTTCAACTATTTTTATAATATTTTGTGGACTCTCTGGTTTTAAAATATAATCGTAAGCTCCTGCCTTTATACTCCCTGCAACTATTTTTAAATTTGAAGTTTCTCCTAAAACTATCACGACAACTTTCTTTTGAAATTCAACTACCTTACTTATTAAATTTATCAAAACATCTTCTTTAGAATTTTTTTCTTCTATCAAAATAGCATCGTATCTTTTTGTTCTTATTGCATCCATGAATTCAACTACATCATCAACAAAGTTTAATTCATTTTCAAAATTATTTGCTAGTTCTAATTTTAATTCTTCATCAAGTCTAAGTCCAAGCAATATCATTACATCCTCCTTTATATCTTAAAAATTTATTTCAGATTAAAACTATAATTTATATAAAAGCTTCCACCTATTTCTCTATTATTTCTAAGTAAGTTTATTTTCCAATCTCCTATAACTTTTTCAATAGCTATATCAATTTCAGGAACTCCACTTCCCTTTTCTATATCATAGGAAATTATATTCCCATAGCTGTCAACTTTCAATTTTATTTTTACTGTCCCATTTTTCCCCATATACTCTGCTGTTTCTGGAAAAGTTGGTTTTCTATTGTTCTTATCCCATTTCACTAAAATTTTACCGCCAATAGTTCCCATTTTATTCCCTGATACTAAATTTTGTGTATTATCAACTGTTCCTAAAATTCTATCTAAATCTTCTGCGGCTTCTTTATTTGGGTTAAAACTTTCTTTTTTTACATCGTCAACATTAAAACTTGGTTTTGAAGAAGAGATAGCTTTTTTTAAATCTGCTAATGACGGCTTTGGTTTTTCCTTAGACTTTTCTGTAGCTATTTCCTTTTCTTCTTTACGCTCCACTTTTTTTTCTTTCGGTTTTTCTTCTGGCTTTTCTTTTTGTTTCTGTTCTTCGGCTTGTTTTTCTATCTTCTCTTCTTTTTCAATTTCATTTGAATCTATATTTTTTAAAGATTTTAGATTTGAAGCTTCACTACTTTTCTCCAAAGAAATCATCCCAATTTTTATGGTATCGCTTTCTTTTATACTAGGCTCATATGATATTAAATAAACTATCCCTAAACTTATACCAAAAGCTAGAGCCAGACAAAAAATATCTATTTTTTTCATAAGTATTTCTCCCTATCTTTTTATAGTAGTATCTATATTGATAGTTTTTGCTCCTGCCTCTTTAATTAAACCCATTACTTCAACTACGTATCCATAATCTATAATTTTATCAGCTGAAATAACAACTTCCTTTGTTGCTGAATTTTCTAATTTTACTTTTATTTCCTCAGACAAATTAGAAATATCAACTTTTTTCTTTTCAGATTTTGAGTTTTCTTTATAGCTTATATAAACATTTTTATCTTTATCTATTAGAACTTGCATTTCTCTAACAGTATCTATATTTTTCTTTACTGATGTTTGGGGTAAATCTATTTTAAAAGCTGTACTCACATCAAAAGTTGTAGCCAACATAAAAAATATTAATAGTAAAAAAACAACATCTATTAAAGGTGTTATCTCTAAAATTAAATCTCCACCGCTTCTTCTTTTTACTCTTTCTAACTTCAATTTAACACCTACTCTCTAAAATGATTAATAAGTTCTGTACTAGTCTTTTCTATATCTCCCACAATTAAGTCTATCTTTCTATTAAAATAATTATAGAATATCATACAAGGAATCGCCACGATTAAACCACTCGCCGTTGTGTACAAAGCTTCCGATATTCCTTTAGCTAATATTCCTGCATCTCCCGTTCCGTGTAATGCTATTGCTTGGAATGCCTTAATCATTCCAGTTACTGTCCCTAAAAGTCCAAGTAAGGGAGAAGCATGTGCAGCTATTGATAAAAGCCACATATTTCTTTCTAAAAGTTTTATTTGCTCTATAGCTTTTTCTCTGCCTTTTTCTTCAAGAGCTGATAAACTTTCTTTATTTTCTTTATAACCATAAATTAATATTTCTTTTAATACACTTGAAGTTGAAGACTTATTTGAATTTAATTTTATTATCGCATCTTTTATCTGAGAATCTTTTATTAAATTTCTTATATTACTAGGTATTTTTGCAAAGTTATTTCTTTCTTTAAAAGTAAAATAAAAAGTTCTCTCTAAAATTGCATAAAGCCCAATCACTCCAAGAAAAAATATAAAATACATCAGTATTCCACCTGTTTTGAATAAATACATGGTAGTTCTCCTTTTCTTTTAATCAAATAATCCAAAAAATGACTTTTTTATGCCCTTAGCCAACTCATCTTTTAAATTTTTGTTATCATTTTTTTTAACTATTATTTTATCGTCTTTTTCTTTAAAATTTTTACCTGATATATCTATTTCTGTCATTTCTAAATCTTGATTTCTAAGTATCAACTCTTCTGTTGTTATTTCACTTACATCCAATTTTTGTTTATTTGTCCCACTAACTTGTTGATTTATTGTGTGTTTTGTATTTTGATTTGAATAAGCTAATAAACTCAACAAGAAAAACATAACAAATATTGTTCTTTTCATTCTTCCTCCTTATTTAAAGTAAAATTTTTAAATATATATTTAAAAATATGCCTTAAATTTCTCCGCAGCTTTTGAATTTAACTTCTTTAACTCTTCAAAATATCTTTTTGCTTCTTTTGTATTGTTTTCTAAAAGTCTATAATAAATTAATTTTTCTAGAGAATATATGTGTATCTTTTTATCTTTCACCTTATATAATTTAAAAAATATTTTTTTTGCTTCTTTAGAATTTTCTTGTTTATCATAGTAATCTGCAACTTTTAACATAGAATTTAGTTTATACTCTCCACTGTATTTTGTATAAACTTTCTTGTAATATGAAATTGCTTTTTTAATGTTTCCTGCTTTTTCATTAATTAATGCCAGTCTATACAATATGTAATCTCTTTCCATAGATTTATTATTTTTAAGTAATAATTCATAATATTTTTTGGCTAGTTTATTATTTTTTTTGCTATAATAATAATCTGCCAAATTTTTTCTAGCATAGTCTGAATATTTTTTAGAATTTAAAAGTTTTTTATATTCTTCTATAAGAGATTTATATTTTTTATTTGAAGAGTAATATTTTGAATAATAATAAGCTTTTTCTTCTTCATTTTTAAGTTCCGAAATATATTTTTCTATATCTTTATAATTTTTATTTTTTAATTTTAAATTAATTATCTTAATATTATTATTTTCTTTTACAAAGCTATCTTCAGAAGAAGTTTTTATCTCATCTAAAACATTTACTGCCTTATTCACATCATTATTTTCAGCATAATAGTTTGCAGTCATATTCATCAAAGATTTTTTTAATTTACTATTTGGATATGTTGCTAAAAAGTTCTTTCTTTCTTTTTCAAACATATTTTTGTTATTTGTTATGCTTAAAATTTTTAAACATTTATAATAAGCTTGTTCTCCATAGAATGTTTCTGTAAAATTAGTATATATTTTTCTAAATAGAGCCGCCGCTCTTTTGTAATCCTTTTGATTGTAAAAACTATCTGCTATTTGGAAATCTCCATAAACTTCATATCCTTCTATTTCTGAAATTTTTGAATAATATTCTCTTGCCTTATTATATCTATCTAACCTAAAATAGCTAAGTCCTATTTTATCTAAAATCTCAGTGTATAAAGCTGGATTTCTATTTTTGCCTATGGCATTCAGTGTGACATTTCCAACATTAATTGCAGATTGATATTTTCCCCACAAAAAGAAATTTCTAACTCTATTTAAAGCTATTTTATTTCTAAAACTAATATCTTTGTTTTCAGTGTTTAAACTTTTTTGAAAATAATTTTCTGCTTCACTATATTTGGCTCTTCCTATTGCAGCTATCCCTTTTAAATAATTTAATTTATTCATGTCAGAAACCGTGCTCAAATATTCTTCCATTTCATCATATTTTTTCTGCTCTAATAAATTTACAAGTAAGCTAGATAAAATATCAAAGTTTGAGTATGATGACAAATATTCCTTATAAATCTTTTCAGCCGTTTCTAAATTTTTAGTTTTATGATAAGCATCTCCAGTATAAAGATAAATATCTTTTTTAAAAATAGGATCATTTGGGAAACGTTTTCTATATTGATTAAATCTATTTGCTAGATCTTCCATATCCAAAACTTGACTATCTAATAAAATAACTCTAAATAAATTTTCTTTTTTAGTTGAAATTGCAAAAAGTCTTGCATAATAATCTTTTGCTAATTTATAGTTCCCTAGTTGGTAAGCAGAATTCGCTATCATGGTATTTATATTGTCTGTATCCGTTTGACCAACAACTATTTTTTTCATTATTTCTCTACTATCAACTATTTTTTTATATTTTTTTTGTTTATATGCTATTGCAAACATATGATATATAGCTTGATTATAGTAAGATCTTCCTCGTAACTTTGAAAATTTCCGATTAGCTTTATCATATCTTCCAAGTTTATAAAGTGAATACGCTTCTCCATAAATAAGACGTGGTATATTTAAATCTGAACTTTTATGATACTGAGAAATTGCTTTTTCATATTCTCCACGGCTTACATACAAATCTCCAATTATTGCCATTGCCGTATTGTATTCTTTTGCTCCTTCTACCAAAGCCAAATAATGATTTACTTTTTCAAAATCATTTGCATTACTATAAATTTCTATCAAAGTTAAAAGTGATTTTCTCCAATAATTACTTCTTGTATTTTCTGCAACTATATTTTTAAAATATGGCAAAGCCTCATTATCTTGATTGTTTTTATACAAAGATGATGCAATTAAGTATTCTAGCATTTCTCTTTTTTGACTTGGAATATTTGAATTTCTTTGTAAATATCTATTAAAAGTCTCATAAGACTTCTCATAATTTCTTGAGTTATAATAAGCTATTCCTAAATTCAAAAGTGCCTCATTTTTATAATGTTCATTATCAAAATTACTAAGTTTTAAGAATATTTTAGCAGCTTCATCATTATAATTTCTTCTCATAAGAGAAATCGCTGTTTCATATAAAGTTTTTAAGTAAAGTTTTTCATTTCTTATCTTCCCAAGATAAATTTTTAAACTATTTATATTCCCTAGTTCTGCATAAGCTCTTGCTAAGTAATACGAGCATTCTTCTCTCTTCTTTTCTTTTTTTTCTAAAGTATAAATATTTTTAAAAATCTTCGCTGCTTCTCTATAATCTTCCTTTAAAAAATAAAGTTTTGCTATTTTATCTTTTAACTCTTCTCTATATCTTGAATCAGGATATTTATTTAAATATTTTTCACTTTCTACAAGTGCTGCTTTGAAATTTCTTTGTTTATATAAATTATCTACAAATTTAAAATATTCACTATCATCTGCATAAATATTTATTGTTTTTAATAATAATAACGATAAAATTATTTTTTTCATAATTCACCTCAAAATAAAACTGTTAATTTTTTACCACTATTGACTTTTTTAAAACATTTTTACTTTTTAATCTATACTTTTTTTGTTTTTAAATTTTATTAAAAATATATGTTTTTCAGTATATTACTTTTATTTTTTTCAATATCAAAAATTATATCATATTTATTTTTTTATTACAATTTTAGATAAAAAATTTATCTCTTTTTTCAATTTTTTTGTTTAAAATTTTATATTTTTTTCTTTTTTAGCTTATAACTTTTTTTTATTATTTCTCTATTCAAAAAAAGAATTTTATATGTTATAATAAACAAAAATATTTCTGACCTTTTCGCTATTTTCAGGAGGTTTTGGGCCTAATGTCGTCGCCGGGGTTGGCGCTGTTTAACGTAACTCAGATAAATCACGAATGTTACAATGATATTACGGATACTGTATATTTTAAATAACTGACTACCACCTATTTTTTGGCGACTAAAACCGTAATGAAGGCGACTGGTCGGTTTTTTTATTTGCTAGAGAATTTTAAATTTTTATCTAAAAAGAAAAACTCACACTGATTTTTTTATGGGCAAACAACCAAATTAAAAATCAAGTAGAGCATCAGCTCATGGTGAGCCAATTTTTAAACTTGCCTAACAAATAAAAAAATAAATAAAAGGAGCGATTATGAATATACTTAGTAGAGAATTAGCCGAAATTTTTGAAAGTGTCGTACATAGACTTTATTCAGAAAAAGATTTAAAACCAGTTGAAATCTCAATAGCAACAAATGAAAAATTTGGAGATTACCAATGTAATTTTGCAATGATGAACTCAAAAATTATTGGAGATAATCCAAGAAAAATTGCAGAAAATATTGTAAATAATTTCTCTGAAAATAATTTAATTGAAAAATTAGAAGTTGCAGGACCTGGTTTTATAAATATATTCTTAAAAGAAAGTTTTATTTCTTCTGCAATAAATAAAATTGGAAAAAAATATAATTTTTCATTTTTAAATACAAAGGGAGATGTAATTATAGATTACTCTTCTCCTAATATTGCAAAAAGAATGCACATAGGACATCTACGTTCTACTATCATAGGAGATTCTATTTCAAGAATTTATAAGTATTTAGGTTATAATGTCGTGGCAGATAATCACATTGGAGATTGGGGAACTCAATTTGGAAAACTTATCATAGGGTATAAAAATTATTTAGATAGAGCTGCCTACGAAAAAAATGCCATAGAAGAATTGGAAAGAGTTTACGTTGAATTTTCAAAACAGGCTGAAGAAAATCCTGAGCTTGAAGATATGGCAAGAGCTGAGTTAAAAAAATTACAAGAAGGTCATGAAGAAAATACTGAACTTTGGAAAGAATTTATTTCAGCTTCTTTAAATGAATACGATAAATTGTATAAAAGAATGGATATACATTTTGATACATACTATGGTGAATCTTTTTATCATAATATGATGCCAAAAGTTTTAGATGAATTGGTTGAAAAAAAATTAGCTGTTGATGATGAGGGAGCAAAAGTTGTTTTCTTTGATGAAAAAGAAAATTTATTTCCTTGTATAGTTCAAAAGAAAGACGGAGCATTTTTATATTCAACTTCTGATATTGCAACTGTTAAATTTAGAAAAGATAATTATGACTTAAATCAAATTATCTATGTCACAGATGAAAGACAACAAGATCACTTCAAGCAATTTTTCAAAATAACTGATATGCTTGGTTGGGAAGTTGAAAAACATCATATCTGGTTTGGAATTATGAGATTTGCTGATGGAATTTTTTCAACTCGTAAAGGAAATGTAATAAGGCTTGAAGAATTATTAGATGAAGCACACAAAAGAGCTTACGATATAGTCAATGAAAAAAATCCTAATTTAACTGAAGAAGAGAAACAAAATATTGCAGAAATCGTAGGTGTAAGTTCTGTTAAATATGCGGACTTATCTCAAAATAGACAAAGCCCTGTAATTTTTGAGTGGGATAAGATTCTAAGTTTTGAAGGAAATACAGCACCTTACTTATTATATTCCTATGCAAGAATACAATCAGTTTTAAATAAAGTTTCTGGAAAAAATATAGAGTTAAATGGAAATGTGGAAATTAAATTGAATGATAAATTTGAAAAAGCACTTGCAACTTATTTATTAAATTTCCCTCTATCTGTTCTAAAAGCTGCTGAAACTTTTAAACCGAATCTAATTGCAGATTATTTATTTGAACTTTGTAAAAAACTAAATAGTTTTTATAATAACTGCCATATTTTAGATCAAGATACTGAAACTTTAAAATCAAGAGCAATGCTTATGAAAAAAACTGCTGAAATTTTAAAAGAAGGTCTTAATCTATTAGGGATTAAAGTTTTAAATAAAATGTAAAATAATTTTTATATGAAGCGATAGTTTTTATTCTATCCCTTATTAATGTATTAAAATTTTTAAAATATAAAAACAATTGACAAAAAATAGTATATTGAGCCTCGCTTATTTAAACTATTTTTAGGAAGGAATTAAATTATGAAAAAAATTTTAATGATATATTGTCTATTTTTAATAACAACATCTTTTTTAGATTTTGTTTTATTTAAATTAGATATAAATAAAAATTTCTCTATAATTCACTCTTTATTTTTGTCATTTTTTATTTTTATAGGTTACCTTTTCGGAATGAAAGTAAATAAAAAAATAAAAGATAGGGTATTTTAAATGATTTACAAATATTCTTAAGTCTAAAATATATAATAAAATTAAAGCGATGGTACACATCGCTTTTTTATTTTTTAAAGTTATGTGATACAATTACATTAAATAAAATATGGAGGTGATTTTTTTGATAAGTAGAGAAGATATAAAAACAGTGGCTGAAAAATTAGAATTTTTAGATAAACTGAAAAAAGATGATAGAGCTAAAATCATTTTATCAAGTCGTCTTTTATCCTTAAAGAAAAATTCAACTTTTTTTACTTCTAATGACTTAAAGGGAGTTTTAATCTTAAAAAGTGGAAAACTTAGATTTTTTATCTCTTCTCCTGATGGAAAAGATACTTCTATATATTATCTAGAAGCTAATGAAATTGATTATTTTATTAAATATGATGAAGTTTTTTCTATACTTTCTTCAATAGGATTTACAGCTGAAGAAAATTCGGAGATTATTTTTATTCCATGTGAAACTCTTTGTTTTTTTTCAAATAAATACTTAGAAATAGAAAAATCTCTACATAATTTTACTCTTGAAAAATTTTCTAAAACTTTAAAAGCTCTAGAAAACCTTTTATTTATTCCAGTAAAAAAAAGAATTATAAATTTTTTATTGGCAGAAAAAGAAGAAAATAAAAATGATGAACTAATACTAACTCATGAAGAAATTGCAAAAATTTTAGGAACTTCTCGTGAGGTTATTTCAAGAAATTTAAAAAAATTAGAAAAAGAAAATTTTTTAAAAATTTATAGAAATAAAATTATTTTAAATTAATTTTCAAAAATAAAGTGTATATAATTTTCATATTAAAATTTTAAATTAAAGGAGAATATAAAATGGGTTGGCTAGAAAGCTATAAAGTATGTATGTTTCAAAAAATTTTTAAATTTAGTGGAAGAGGAAGTAGAGCAGAATTTTGGAAGTTTTTTATAATGCATCAGATTATTTGTCAATGTATTTTTAAAATTAATTCAATGACACCTGAAATTAATTTAGTTATTTTATCTCAAATTCTCTCAACAGTCGGAATTATAGCTTTCTTTTCAGCAGGGTCTAGAAGATTACATGATATAAATCAAAATGCTAAGCAGCTTTTTTATTTTTATGGATTAATCTTTACTTTTATTCTAATTGATTTTATTATTACAAAAATTTTATATAATAATTTTAATGAATTTATGGATGCATGGGGTAGTTTAGTAATAATTCAATTTGCTATTATTTTAGTATTTTTAATTTTCCTTATTTTACTTCTAATTAGAAAAGGAGATTCTGAAGTAAATAAATACGGAGAACCTCCTATTAAAAATAAAGTTGATAAAACAATAAATGAAAAATGGTTTACTGATGTCACTGAATTTAATCTAAGAGGAGAAAAATTGTATCTATCTCCAATTTTAGATGCGCATGGAAGATATATTGTTTCGTATAATATTTCAAAATCACCTAATTTTTATCAAATTATTGATATGCTAGATAAGGCTTTTTTAAAAAATAAAGAGTTAAGTAATTTGATTATTCATAGCGACCAAGGATGGCAATATCAACATAAATTCTATACTAATAAATTAAAAGAAAAAAATATTATTCAAAGTATGTCAAGAAAAGGAAATAGTTTAGATAATGGGTTAATGGAGAGTTTCTTTGGAATATTAAAATCAGAAATGTTTTATGGTCAAGAAAATAAATATAGATCTATAGAAGATTTAAAAAATGCTATAGATAAATATATAGATTACTACAATAATAAAAGAATAAAGGTAAAATTAAAAGGACTGACTCCTTCTGCTTACAGGAATCAATCCATTAATTAAAATATTTAATTTTTTGTCTAAGAAAATGGGTTCACTACATAAGGATGTGCCTTTTTTATTAAGTAATAAGCAAGTTCTTTAAATTCTTTTTTCACTCTAAATTTTAATAATTTTTCTTTTGCCACAGATGGAACTCCAATTTCACCATCAAAAGGATTTGCACCTTCAAGTGGAGTCCAGTGTCCTACAACATCTATACTTGCATAAACATTCGAATAAAATCCCTCATTTGTTAGAGAATATTTTCCTAAAGCTTCAATAATATTTTTTTCAAAATCTTCTGGTACAAAAACTTCAAAATAAGAAAATTTGTCTTCTTTAAATTCTAATTTTTGGTTTATTAAATTATCATTTTCATAATCCAAAGTTAAATAAAAAAATCTTTTTTCTTCATCTAAAAGTTTTAAGAAAATTTTATCTCCCTCCCATAAATTCAAATCAAAAATTTTTGACTTTTCTATCCATTT
>PDWI01007216.1_pt1 | contig 13621 bp, 11 predicted proteins | sample 1430891 | NCBI WGS metagenome assembly PDWI01 (sample SAMN01162508, study PRJNA174530) | Oral metagenome, whole genome shotgun sequencing project. | biome: Marine environment; feature: Marine mammal; material: Swab sample of the gingival sulcus; isolation source: swab sample of gingival sulcus...
TCTTTTCTAAAGATAATATTGGCGGCGCCATTTGGCCCCATAACGGCAATTTCGGCCGTCGGCCAAGCCAACACGACGTCGGCGCCGAGTTCTTTAGAGCACATCGCGAGATAGGAACCACCATAGGCCTTTCTAGTGATCAGTGTAACCTTTGGAACAGTCGCTTCACTGAAGGCGTAAAGCATTTTTGCGCCGTGTCTAATGATGCCACCGTACTCTTGACTGGTACCGGGCAAGAAGCCCGGAACGTCGACGATGTTGAGCAATGGAATATTAAAGGCGTCACAAGTTCTGATAAAGCGCGCCGCCTTAACCGATGCGTTTACGTCGAGACAGCCCGCTAAAAAACCGGGTTGGTTGGCTACCACGCCAACTGAGTGACCATTTAAACGAATTAAACCAGTAATGATATTCTTGGCGTAATAAGGCGCGACTTCCAGTACGTCGCCACCATCTGCCAAACTGCGAATGACCTCTAACATGTCATATGGCTTGTTGGAATTATCTGGTATAATTTCATTTAGCGCATCGTCAATTCTATTGACGTCATCCGACTCGAAGACCGGAGCGACCTCCATATTATTGGAAGGCAAGAAACTGAGCAGCCTTCTTATGTCGGCAATACAGGCTTCGTCGTTTTGCGAGATAAATTGCGCGACGCCGGAAATACTATTGTGCGTCATCGCGCCGCCGAGCGCCTCGGAAGTAACTTCTTCGCCCGTCACCGTCTTGATGACCTGCGGCCCAGTGATAAACATTTGCGACGTCTGGTCGACCATAAAAATGAAGTCGTTCAAGGCCGGTGAATAGACCGCACCGCCGGCACAGGGTCCCATAATCGCAGTGATTTGCGGCACCACGCCAGAAGCCAATGTATTTTTGTAAAATATTCTACCGTAGCCAGCCAAGGCGTCGACCGCCTCCTGGATGCGCGCGCCGCCAGAGTCGTTTAAACCGACGACCGGCGCACCGACTTTTACGGCGTTATCCAATACTTTGCAAATTTTAGAGGCGTGCATCTCGCCGAGTGAACCGCCGACGACCGTAAAGTCCTGCGCGAAGGCGTAGACTAATCTGCCGTCTACCTTGCCGTAGCCAGTGACGACGCCCTCGGCCGGCGCATCTACTCTTTCCATGCCAAAATTGCTGCAGCGGTGTTTGACAAAGGCGTCGAGTTCGACAAAAGTGCCTTCGTCAAACAACAACATAATGCGTTCTCTAGCTGATAATTTGCCGCGTTCATGCTGCTTTTGAATTCTCTTTTTACCGCCGCCAAGCATAATTTTATCTTTGTATTCGCGCAGTTGATTTAATTTTTTCATTGATTCAGACAAAGTATAACCTCCGTTTATCTTTCCGTGAGTTCTAACAATATGCCGTGTGCGCCCTTCGGATGCACAAATGCAATTTTGGCGTTACCCGCACCATATCTGGGCTTCTCATCGATCATACGTATGCCTTTGTCTTTCATATGTTGAATTGCCTCTTCGACGTTGTCGACGCCGAGCGCCAACTGCTGAACGCCCTCGCCGTTTTTCTCGATAAACTTGGCGATCGGACCATCGTCCGAGGTAGACTCCAATAACTCTAACTTAGATTCGCCCAACTTCATAAATGCACATTTTACTTTTTGCTCTTCGACGACTTCGGTACCAACGCACTCCAAGCCGAGTACATCCTGGAAAAATTTTAATGATTCATCCAAATTTTTTACTGCAATGCCCACATGATCCACTTTTGTAATTTTCATAATTCCTCCTCCATATACTCTAAACCTACATGTCTTTAACCGAATTTTGCCGGCGATGGCCATGCGTCACCGGCAAATAATCCGGGATCTATTGCTAGGAGTATAACTTTACTCCTAGCCAATCATCGTACTGCGTTGTACTCTCTATTTTACATTTTATTCTTTCATTGAACCGGTCTTCAAGAAGCGCTCATGCCACGATAATGCCTCGCCTACGACATGTGGTTCGTGTTTGTATTTTCCTCGTTTAGCCCTTTCAAAATAATCTCTTAACATCGGTCTGTAGTCGGGATGTGCACAGACTTCAATAATGCGCTCCGCCTTTTCAGTGGGGCATAAACCGCGCATATCTACTAAGCCCTGTTCGGTGACGACTACCGATACGTCCTGTTCGGTGTGGTCGACGTGCGAAACCATCGGTACAATTGAAGAAATGTCGCCATTTTTAGCCGTTGACACCGTCGTGAAAATCGACAAATAGGCATTTCTAGTAAAGTCACCCGATCCGCCGACGCCGTTCATCATGCGCGAACCCATAATATTAGTCGAGTTGACGTGACCGTAGATGTCGAACTCAATGGCCGTATTCATCGCGATAACGCCCAAGCGGCGCGCCAGTTCGGGGTGATTGGAAATCTCCATCGGGCGCAAGATGCAGTGCTTGGCGTAAAAGTCCATCTTATCCTTTAGGCGAATCAGACCCTCTGCCGACGGCGTAAACGACGTACCGGAAGCAACCGTTACTTTGCCGGCGTCGATTAGGTCAAACATCGAATCTTGAATGACTTCTGTAAAGCAAGTCATATTGGTAAAGTCGGATTCGACCAAGCCGCCCAGTACCGCATTGGCCACTGAGCCGACGCCAGATTGTAGCGGCAACAAGTTTTCCGGCAGGCGACCAGCCGCCACTTCTTGCTCAAAGAACTTAATGATATGTCGAGAAATGGCGCGCGAATCGTCGTCTATCGCGCCGAGCGGTCGCACGTTGTCGATGATGTCGCTCTCGACGATGGCGACGATTTTAGCCGGGTCGCATGGAATGTATGTCGTGCCGACGCGATCGCCAGAGGCCTCAATTGGGATCGGCTTTCTATGTGGCGGCTTCTCCGTCGCATAGATGTCGTGTACGCCTTCTAATGCCATCGGTTGCGACGTATTGATTTCGACGATGACGACATCGGCGTTGGCAATTGCCTGCGGCGCGACGCCCACAGAAGTGGTCGGCACGATGCCGCCGTCTTCATTGATCGCCAAAGCTTCAACTAAGGCGACGTCAATTTTGCCAAAGAAACCGTAGTCGATAAACTGCGGTACGTGCGATAGGTGCATATCCATGTACTTAACGCTGCCGTCGTTGATGCAATTGCGCAGTGACTTATTCGTTTGATAAGGGAAGCGGCGCTTCATGACGCCAGTACGCGATAACGCACCGTCCAACTCGTCGCCCACCGAGGCGCCCGTGATAATCGTAACGCCGACTTTGTCGCCGTTTTCAGCGCGCTTGGCCAGTGCCAATGGCACGGCCTTTGGATATCCTGACGGCGTGAAACCAGATGTGGCAATCGTCATGCCGTCTTTGATCAGCATGGCAGCCTGCTCAGCCGTCATAATCTTTGATTTAAACGCTTCATTTCTAATTCTGTCCGCAAATTTCATCTTTCCTCCTAAAAAGACAAGGAGTTATCTGACACCATCATTGCGTCATATAACTCCTCGTAAATATGGTTCGAGCAACGGTTATTGCCCACACACTTACACATTAACGACCAATTTCTTATGTTTGACAACCTTATGCTTCTTCGTCGCGTTGATTACATAAATTGTAATACTTTTCGTTGATGATTTTAAAGGCCGACATCAGCGCCTTGCGCGCAGAACCATGGTAGCGTTCTGTCAGCAACTGAGCGATGCCTTCATAATCGAGTATATTTCTTCCGACAACTAAATCCTTAATAAACTTCTTGGCAGTGCTGGTAACGAGTGAACAGTCGACATCTTCGACGATCCCCGTCTCGCTATTCAAAACTACACCTACGACAATTACCGAGTACAGTGACGATGCGGTAATGCCATGTGGTAACTTCGCATAGCCGGTAATGAAAATCGAATTATCATTCATATACGCCTCCGTAAACTAACTTATCATTATACTTACAACTCTATTCTATCAAACCTAAGTTCTGATTGGAAGTGAATAATCAGAGTTTACATTGGTAGTTTATGTAAAACAATTGTAAATAATACCATGCCGAGCAGGGCAAACGGATAGGTAGCACCGTATCCAGCAGCCGGATCATCACTACCTACGGCGTCAATAGCCGCACCCAAACCAGGTGTTGACGTCATGCCGCCGCAAATCGCTCCCGATAGCATAATCCAGTTAATTTTAAATAGATAGCGACCGATCAAGAAGCCGATCATCATTGCGACGACACCGACGACGAGCGATACAATTGCCAAGTTAACGCCGCCACTTACGACGGTATCAAATACTTTAAAGCCATAGCGCAAGCCGACGATTGCCAAGAAAAATGCCAACGATAACTGTCTGACTACGCCTAGGACTTTAGAATTCATTCGGAATGTAATAAAGCCAATTTTGCCGATGTAACCCAATATCAAAGAGCCGATCAGTACCCCACCGGTTGAACCCAAGCTAAAGTAGCCGAGCGGCCCAAGAAATATTTTTATCTTACCGATGGTATAACCAAAGAAACAGGCCACAGTGAATGCAATTAAGTCAAACTGTACTTCCTCAATTTCTTTACCGCCACTGACACTGCGCGCCTCATCCAGTTCCTTGCGCAGTTGCGTCTGCTCTGCTTCGACGTCGATGCCAAAGATGCGCGGAAAAAAGTTGACTGCAATGATGACGATGAGCACGCCAAACGGATAGCCAATGGCGTGACCGACGCCAATGCCAGCTTTGGCGTTATTGATATAATCTTCTTTTTGTTCTTCCGACAAACTCGGCGTATTGTCCGCAGTCAGCCCTTCGCTTTCAGTTAAGCGCGCCAACATGACGTTTTTTTCATCTGCGCTCAATTTTTCGTACTCGGCGACCGCGTTGGTGGCGTGACCTTCAGCGGTTTCAATTGCCGCGGCGAGTCCTGGAGAAGACGTCAAGGCACCCGTATAGACGCCGGAAACTTCATAGGGATTGGAACCGGAAAAGACGTATGTCATGCCGTAAGTGGCAGAGGCTCCCAAAAACGTGATAATAAAACCCAAAACAATAAATTTTGCGCCGTACTTCTTTATGACGATGGCCATATCTTTAGCGGCCAACAAACCGACGGCGGCGACGAATAAAATTAGAAAAATAAAAAAGAATTCTTTGCTGACAACGCCGGATTTTATCAGCTTAGCGGACGCTTTAACCGCCCCCGCAGGCGCATCTTCCGGAATTGACTTTGCGTAACCCAATGCCAACCAGCCCATAATCAAACCGCTGAACAATGCGCCGGAGACACCAAAGTTAAACTTACCGAACTTAATTCTACCGAACAGCAGTCCGGCAAAGACGGCGACGAACATTAAAACATACGGATTTAACATCCACGCAACTACATCAAACTTCATAAAATAACCCCTTTCTGTCTATATGATACAATATGATATAAAAAAACGCAGCAATCAAACATACTGCGATCTTTTCAATAATAAAAACGGGTTTAAACCTAATACCTAATCACTACTTTATTCGTTTTATTGCGTAAACATCGCTAGTCTATTCTATATCTATCTCTTTCCTTATAATGATACAAAAAGGCACAGCAACAACGCTGCGCCTTCTAAGTCAACCTAACTGTCAACTTGTAATTGACTCGGATAACTCCAGCAACTAACTCTGACATCATTTTAACACAATAATACACATAATACTATTATAAAATCAAAAAAAATTAAAAATTTAGCAATTATTTAGCATCGACTCTCTTTAAAAACTTTTCGCTGTCGACAATAAAGCGTTCGTGAATCCCCTCGCCAATTTTTTCTATTTCGTCGTGAGCAGTCACCTTGAAAACTAAGCGCTTTCTATCAATTTCTATCAGTTCAGCCTCGGCGTATACTTTCATTCCCAGCGGCGTCGCAGCGGTGTGCTTAACGTCTACCAAAGTGCCAACCGTCGTCTGTCCCCTCTCCAATAGTGGCTGGACTAAGTGTAGCGAAGTCCCTTCCATCAAAGTGATCATCATCGGCGTGGCAAATACGTCAATGCCGCCGCTACCCAGGGATGATGCGAGGTGCTTCTTTTCGACGACGAGTTCTACCTTGTGCTTAATTCCCAACTTAAGATTGCTCATAATTCTTCCTTTCTGTTCTGTCTCAATAAAGTTTGTAAATGTATGTAACTTTTATCACTCAAAATATCTAGAGATATTTTCGACTTGATCTGCAGCCATGTCGCTGACCAACAACGGCACTTTATATATTTTGTGACCGGCAAATGCCTCTGCGATTTCTTTGAGGTGTTCTGTTTCCGCCCGCTTTTTCTTCTGCCAAAAAACCTCTGACGGATTGTCCGGTAATATGCGATTAACAATATAGGCAGATATTGGAATATTGTACTTATTCAATATCGCACTGGCCTTTTTAGTTTCATCTAAAGCCAATTTTTCGGCATTTAACACAAAAATAAAACCTAGCTTGCCGGAATCCAACAACATATTAGACGCCTTGACCAAATTGTTCTTACGGCGCGTCAACAACTGAATGATTTCATCGTTTTGCACGACGTCTAAATTGCGCTCGTACATCTTTTTATACATCAACGTCTTTTTGCGCTTAACGAGTAAAATGTCAATCCACGACTCCAACATATCCGGCAAGGTCAACAGCCTAATCGTATGACCGGTTGGCGCCGTGTCAAACACGACGTAATCGTAGTAATCACTCATTTCGTTTAAAATCTCAATCATGCGGTCAAACAGCGCCGCCTCGTGCGATCCCGGTGAAACCTTTGCGGCGTCTAATTGCTTATTGATCTCTTCGACGATGACCACGGAGTATATCTTATTTATGTTAGCGCGTATTCGTTCGATATACTTGGCGCTTTCCTCCTCCGGATTGATTTCAGTGGCGTGTAAATTTTCGGCAATTTCAACGATACCGCCACCTATTTTCACTTCGAATAAATCGGAAATCGAATGCGCTGGGTCGGTCGACACCAACAGCACTTTATTGCCCTGCCTCGCCTTGGCGAGCGAAAACGCGCCAGAGCAACTCGTCTTGCCAACGCCACCCTTGCCACCAAAAAATAATATTTTTCCCATGCTACCTCCCCGCTATGGATCAAAGTCTAAATTTTCGGCCATCGACTCCCAAACCGATTTTCTGTCATTAGAATTGCTTTGAAACTTTGCCAATTCTTCGGCAAAGTAAGGGTAGAGTTCCAAGGCGTAGTAACTCGTCGGCAAGTCGATGCCGATTAAATCGCTAAAGCACAGTATAAAAAACTCTTCCATTTCCTGATCGTACTGATGTTCTAAAACGGCAACTGACTTGCTTTTAAAGTCAAATGCACCAACAAAAAAGAGCCTAATATTTTCTAAAAAGCCTTTTAAATACTTCATATGCTCACCTATTCATCACAAGAGTCGGCAAGCAGTCGATTAACTGCTTGCCGAACGCATTAAAGCTAAAGTAATGTCTACTACAGTTCAGTTCGCTCCAGTGGCGACTTTTTAGAAAACGCCCCATATGCCATATAGGCCAATACAAAGGCCAATATCATTAAAGCAGCGGCGAATGCAAGCAATACATAGTTGCCAGTTGCCAGTTGCTTGGTAATCAAAAAACCGAGCGCTGTAATCGTCACGACGAACATGAATACCATGGGGAATACGATCATTTTATAACTTCTTCCTTCCAGTTTTAGCGCTACTGCTAAAGCGATTAGCGCAATGGCTGCCAAGAGCTGATTTGCAGTGCCGAATACTGGCCAAATCGTCTTCCAGCCACTAAATCCAAGCCAGCCCGCCAAGACGACGGTAATGCCCGTTGCAACGTAGCGGTTCGTTAAAATATTGGACTTTTCGCCATCTTTATCGTTGGCAAAGGCCTCTTGAAAAATGAATCTGGCAAGGCGTGTCGCCGTGTCCAAAGACGTCATTGCAAATGCCGATATCGCCAGTGCCGTGAAGCTGACGCCGATTTCAAGCGGCAAGCCAAAGGCCGTCATAAACGTACCCAAACCGCTGGCAAATACGGCAACTGGACCGCCCTCTGGCGTCTTCACTACAAAGGCAACTGTGACGACTGCCAGCACTGCCAATACGCCTTCGATTAGCATTGAACCATAACCGATTAACTTAGTGTCCTTTTCGTTGTCGAGCTGTTTCGACGTCGTACCAGAGCCGACCAAAGCGTGGAAGCCGGAAATTGCGCCGCAGGCAACTGTAACGAATAACATCGGGAATATCCACTGTGCGGCGTTACCTTCGCCGACCATCGCACCCGTAAACATCGGTTTAACCAATTTCGGATTGTATAATACGACGCCAACAGCGCCGCCCAACAACATGGCGTAGAGCAAAAATGAATTGAGATAGTCGCGCGGCTGCAAGAGAATCCAAACCGGCGTTACCGACGCCACAAAGATATAGCCCAACAGGACGACCATCCACACTTCTCTACTGACGTTGAGCGGAAACATCGTGCCGAGCCAAATCGCCAACATCATGCCGACGACGCCGATTACGGTACCGATCGCCAAGCTGACGCCTTTGCGGTAAACAAAGATTCCAAAGACCACGGCCAATAAAATAAATAGCAACGAGGCAGTCGCCGCCGAACCGTTTTTGGCAAATGTGTTTGCGACGATATTCGTGAAGGCTGCCACGACCAATAATAAAGTCAACCAAGAAAAGACGGCAAATAGGATTTTGCCAGAACGACCCAGCGTAGAACCAATCGATTCACCCAGAGATCGCCCCTTATTGCGCACAGACAAGAATAGCGACCCCATATCGTGAATGCCGCCAAAGAAAATCGACCCGATGACAATCCACAAAAATACCGGCAACCAACCAAATACGCTGGCTGCAATTGGACCTACGATCGGCCCGGCGCCGGCAATTGACGAAAAGTGGTGCCCCAACAACACCGGCGCTTTGGCAGGCATGTAGTCGACGCCATCATTCATCGTGTGAGCTGGCGTCTTGCGCGATGGATCGATCCCCCACTTCCTAGCGAGCCAGGATCCATATGTAACGTAGGCCACCAAGAAAATAATAATAGCAATTGCGATCAAAATAATTCCACTCATTGTTACCCTCCTCTCATTGAAATAACTTTTTCGACACGAGCCGAAACCTACACATGCGTTTTGACTAATGCGCTATCTGTGCCATCACGACTGTCGATCAACTATCCGATAGCAACTTTAATTTTGCGACATCACCGCGCGCCATTTTATTTTCGAACGCTCGGCGCTGCGAACTAATCACAACCATCAACTTAAAATCCACCCAACCGTAAAAACCAAATTTAAAACTTCTTTTGTACTTGAATTTTGTTATGATGCGCGCCAAACCCGCCTCAATTGAATCGCATTCGATTAACAGCGTTATGACAGATGACATGTGTTCGTCGTTTGGCGCTATCAACGCCTCAGCGTTATCTTGCAACACTTTAATAAGATGATTAAAGCGCTCGCTTGTAAGCTGACCATCCACCCTGTAAAAAAACAGGTGTTCGTAATTCGCAACGGCGTACAGTTCTACTTTCTTTACGGCAAAATAGCGCGAGTTGCGCAAATAATACTTGCCGTACAACGGGAATATCACATCACCTAAGGCGTACTCATCGTAAAAATCGAACATATCTGATAATTGAGATTTTAATCTTTTTAGTAACTCCATTGTCTTCACCTGTATATATTATAATACTATCGGATAATAATTACAATACTATTGCGCTTATTAGCATTTTTTGAAACAATCTGATAGACGCTGCTTTGATCAAAAAAGAAATCACCACTCCTGTGATGATTTCAGTTGGTACTATAACTATTAAAATCTATGCTTGCGGCTCATCATCGCTTTCAGAATGTCGCGACTGTCGCTCTGCGTCAGTAGCCTCGTCGGCAGACGCCTCCGATTCAGTTTGGCGACGTCCGTCGACGAGCGGCTCAGCTTTTTCAACGACCGGCGGTTCAGGTCTCTCTGCCGCCTTGTCGGCAATATCTTCATCGCTCTCTTTAAAGATAGTGGCATCCATCTCGCCGTCGTTTTGGGCGCGGATTTCTTCCACTGCAGAGATGCCCCTTTCAAATACGGCGTCGAACTCTTCGCCGTTAATGGTTTCGAATTCGAGCAATGTCTGCGCAACGCTCTCCAATTTATCGAGGTTGTCACTGATCAGCATATAGGCCTTATCGTAGAGTGCGTCGACAATCTTGCTGATTTCGCGATCTATTTCAGCTTGTACTTGATCGGAAAACTCTTTGGTGTGTCCCATATCGCGGCCAATAAAGACCTCGCCACCAGTGTCATAAGACATCTGCGACAAATTTTCGCTCATGCCGTACTTTGTAACCATGGCGCGCACTACTTTAGAAACGTGATTTAAGTCGGAAGATGCGCCGGTCGAAAAGTCTTTAAAGATGATCTTTTCGGCAATTCTACCGCCCAAGGCGACCATCACGCTGTTCTCCATTTGACTCTTAGTCGTGTGCTGATCGTCGTTATCTGGCAATCTGAGCACAAAGCCGGCCGCGCGGCCGCGCTTGACGATTGTAATCTGATGTACGGGCTCGGTATTGGGAAGCAATTTTGCCATAATGGCGTGACCCGCTTCGTGGTATGCCGTAATCTTTCTGTCGCGCTCCGTAGCGATATGACTCTTTTTCTCGACGCCCATCATCATGCGCGTCAGCGCTTCGTCGATGCGCTTCATGCCTATTTGGCGCTCGTCATTGCGCGCCGCCAAAATGGCCGATTCATTCAGTAAGTTTTCCAGGTCGGCCGGCGTAAAACCAGGTGTGCCCCGCGCGACGGTTTTAAAGTTGACCAGTTTCGATACCGGCTTATTTTTGGCGTGCACTTTTAAGATGCTCTTGCGCGCTTCGATGTCGGGCAGCCCAACTGTGATTTCTCTGTCGAAGCGACCCGGTCTGAGCAGCGCCGGATCGAGAATATCGGGGCGGTTTGTCGCCGCGATGATAATTATGCTCTCGTTTTCGGAAAAGCCATCCATTTCGACTAACAATTGGTTGAGCGTCTGCTCGCGTTCGTCGTGACCGCCACCTAAGCCGGCGCCGCGCTTGCGGCCAACTGCGTCAATTTCGTCGATAAAGATGATACACGGCGAATTCTTTTTGGCGTTTTCAAACAAATCGCGCACGCGCGAGGCGCCGACGCCGACGAACATCTCTACGAAGTCCGAACCGGAAATCGAGAAAAATGGCACGCCAGCTTCACCGGCTACAGCTCTCGTCAAGTAAGTTTTGCCGGTGCCCGGGGGGCCAACCATCAGTATGCCCTTCGGTATGCGCGCACCCAAGTCGATGTACTTGCGCGGCGCCCGCAAAAAGTCGACGACCTCCTGCATCTCTTCCTTCTCTTCATCCAAGCCGGCGACGTCGGCAAAGGTAATCTTCTTGGCGTCGTCGTCCTTGTGCAACTTGGCGCGCGACTTGCCAAACGACATCACGCGATTGCCGCCCCCCTGTGAATTTTGCATAAAGACAAACCAGAACACGACAAACAACAAAATCATAATTATCGGCGTCAAAATATTAAAAATAGCCAATGTTTCCTGTGGCCGCTTACCGTCTAATTCGGCAATTTTGCCGGCCTGCACCTTGGCCATTAACTCCTGCCCTATCGGCAGGCTGAGTATATCGGCAATATAAGTCTCAAATTTCTGGCCACCGTTCTTTAACGTGCCCCGCACCTCATCTTCTTGTATTAAAATCGATGCGATATTGTCATTTTCGACATGTCTAATAAATTCAGACGTCTGTAACGTCACTATATCTGAAGGCCGATTATTTAAAAAGCCGATGACGACGACGATGACGAGGAATAACACTATGTAAAATGTCGCTCCTCTAAAAAACTTCTTCATTTTTTCCTCCTGTACATTATGTGCTAAAGTATATGCTAAAGTGCATTAATTGTATCTAATATTTCAACCATACCATTCTATCACATATCATCACCGATAACAACGTTAATCGCAACAAATAATATAAATGTAAATCGACGGCGCCGACGATGCTGTCAATCCACTTTGACGTTCCGTCGAACGCAGCCCAAGTCCCCATAAAACCTCGCTACCTGCTGCCAAAAGCGGCAACTGCGCACGCGCTTCTATGGCGATGGCGGCTTCGTTGAGTATCTTTTTTAGCGGCTTTTTCCTGCCCTGCATGCCCTTTAAATACATGTAATCGCCGGGGCGGCGCGTTCTAATCGTCAAACCTTGCTCAAAATAGCGCTTTGCCAAATGCAGTTTTACAGCGCTTTGCAAGTACTCAGCTAACGGACGCTCGCTCACCACCACCCTCAAGCCGTAATCGTCGAGCGCGTTTTCGCCAAGCTGTAACCGCCGCGCCGTCAACTGAGTGCAGCGCTCCAGGCCACTACTAATGCGTACGTATTGCCGATCCATAAAAAAAACAAGCCCCATTAGTTGCTGCCTGGAGTTGGCGTTGCCAGCCATCAGCCAATCGTCTAGCTGCACGATGTGTTTAAACGATAGATCTTGTACGCTGCCGATCAACCTGTCGTATAGTAGGCGCAACAGTCGCCTGCGCCGCGCGACGTGCGCCGCGCGGTAACTTATGACATCTAATCTTTCAGCTTTGTCATCAAAGGCCGCATCGTAAAACCTAATCGTATCGCGTTTTAAAAAATCGCGCTCTGCACTAACTATCGAGGATAACTGCGCCAGATGGTCGACGATTGCAGCGCTATAGTCGCGCGCGATCTGCGGCATCAGTTGAGATCTGATTTTATTTCTAAAAAAGTTGGCATCGTCATTTGAAATGTCGTGATTATAGGGAATGTCAGCCGCTTCTGCAGTAGCTAATAGCGTCTCTTTTGAAACGGTCAACAGCGGTCGCCACAAGTCGCCATTGCGCGCCTCGATACCGACTAGCCCGTCGATGCCGCTGCCCCTTAAAATATGCATTAACACGCTCTCTGCCAAATCGTCGCGATGATGTGCCGTGACGATATAATCGGCCGCCAAGGCCAATTTTAGGGCAGAAAATAAACGATAGCGCAACTTTCTGGCCATCGCCTCAAAGCCGACGTCGGCACAGCGCGCCATGCGCTGCACCGGCCGCCGATAAACGCGACACTTGACGCCACAAGCGCGACAATACGATTCGACGAGCTGTGCGTCGGCAATCGCCGCATCGCCGCGATACATGTGGTCTAGGTGAACGGCGCTAATCGCAAGCGGATAAACGCGCGCGACTTCACAGAGCGCATAGAGCAACACCATCGAATCGACGCCGCCGCTTACCGCAACTAATAAATGCGCACCGCGCGGTATTGCACATTCGCTTATACTCTCGCCTATTGCGCGCTTTATCATTTCTAAATTAGTCATCTTTTTCACTGCACAATCGATGGTAGATTGCGCCCTCTAAGTTATCGCTATCGCTAAAATAAAGCGCGTCACTTGCCAAATAATTTAAAATTGTATCTATAATATGGGCACCCGCCGCGATGATGTCGACGCGTCCCTTGCAAACCGGGCGTGTTCAGCTTGTCCTCGCGGGTAGCCGCAATCAATTGATTGACGATTGAAGTCACGCGCGGGCGACTTAAACAGTGCGCCTGTACGGCCAGCGCATCGTAAGTTGCCAGCTTCAAATCGATTGCCGCCAGCGTCGTCGCCGTACCACCGATGCCA
>PDWI01007217.1_pt1 | contig 13618 bp, 13 predicted proteins | sample 1430891 | NCBI WGS metagenome assembly PDWI01 (sample SAMN01162508, study PRJNA174530) | Oral metagenome, whole genome shotgun sequencing project. | biome: Marine environment; feature: Marine mammal; material: Swab sample of the gingival sulcus; isolation source: swab sample of gingival sulcus...
AAGGAGCAAGCAGTGATAAAGTTTAATAAATTTTATAAAAAAAGCACTCTTATAGGATTGCGGGAACAATCTTATGAGTGCAGTTTTCATGGATATAATCCATTTCTTAACCAAGTTAATGATACCATATCCTTGAAAATTTTTAAAGAGAAAATTAAAAATAATTTGTTTGTTTTGGAAAAAAGACAAATAAATGAGAGTAGAGGAGGTATTAAATATTATGGCAAAAACAATAATAGACGATGGTTTTGCACCATATTTAGTTGATGGTGCTGAATTTGATGGAGAGCTTGAAATTCCTAAGATAAAAAACAGGATATATAGACTTCCTCAAAAAATGATACCATTTGACAAGAGAAGAAAATGTGAAGATAAGAGCAGAACATATGTACATTTCTATATACATGATATATGTTTTAGGCAAGTTTTAACATCGACAAAAAGATATTTAGATGAAATTAAGGAATTTGAAGGCATAATATCGCCAGATTGTTCGCTTTATAGAGATATGCCTTTGGTGCTTCAGATGACTAATACCTATATGAATAGGGCAGTAGGACATTACTTTCAAAATAAAGGTGTAAATGTAATTCCTAATGTTAGATGGGGCGATGAACGAACTTATGATTTTTGTTTTGATGGTTTAGAGAAAGGCGGAATTTATGCTATAAGCACTCATGGGTGCATAAAGAAAAAACTTGAAAAAGAATATTTTAAAAAAGGGCTTAGGGTATTCTTGGATAAATTAAATCCGAACAAGGTTATTGTTCATGGAGCAATGCCTAAAGATGTGTTTGACGAGTTTAGGGATAAAACTGAATTTATCCATTATGAAGCTGATACTCATAGAGTACACCGTAATAGAAAAAAGAAAACGGAGGTACAAAATGGGAGCAGGTAGAAGTGGGAATTATAAAGGAACAAAAGGGGCTGAAAATAAACAAATTACTTATAATAGTGCAGGTTCAAGTCTGGTAAAAACTGTAAATAGTTTAATTAGTCTCGAAAATATAAAGAAACTACCTATGATAGCATCACCTAATTCTGTTTCCCTAAAATATAAAAATGGGAAATTATTATCAGAAAGATATTATGATGCTAATGGAAAGGCGTATTTAGATATAGACTATACAAATCATGGTAATTCCAAGACTCATCCAAATGTTCCGCATCAGCACATAATAAAATTTAATGATCAAGGTGAACCAATAAGAGGAAAGGACATGAAAATATGAAAAGAGAAATGCTAAAGAAATATATTGAAACAGGTAGGGAAATAGAATTCGCATACAAGGGTAAAATGTATTCTATAACTTATTATGGTGATGAAAATAAGAAAGATTATATATCATTTTGTGAGTTTTATAAAGAGCCTATTGATGTAACAAATTTTGATGAATTATGCAATACTTGTTATGATGGAGTGAAAGTGATTGATATGTGGGAAGCCCTTACAGAAGATGATGACTATTCAATATATTAGAAATACTATAGCAAAAGACATATGGAGTGTTATATGAAAAAGATAAAAATTATGTTTGAGTTTAATGAAGATCTACTTTGGTATGAGAACTATGATGAATCAATAGGAGAAAGTTATACATATGTTAGCATTGTTTAATGATGATCATGAAATACAAAGTCTATGCGAAAAAATACAAGATATGTATGCAGCATATTTTCACTTTGATTATAAAGATTCACCTTGCTATTTTGACGAGGAAGCAGAAAAGAAAAATAAAGATAAGATGCTTAAATTACTATATCAACTAAGGAAGCGTATAGATGAACTTAATGATGGTACATTTGAAGTAGATGACTGGGAAACTGAAAGGATAGAAGATTTATAATGAATAGGTATTTAAAATATAAATACTCGTGGGAATAATCGTGTATTTATAAACACAATTAAACCGTTTATACAAAACCATTAAGAAAGTGGCTATGTATAGGCGGTTTTTTTGTTGTTTTCAAATCTGATAAAAATAGTAAAATTCATGGATATGACTGATTTTTGCCTAGAATTATGAAAAAAATAAAAAAATTGTGAGAAGGATGTCCCAGTGGGGGCATTTTTTTACTTTTATATATAGAGAGATAAATTTATATTTCTCTAACTATTAAAATAATTAGGTTTAATCCTAATAATGAACCTTGAAAACTGCATAGACCAAAGACCGGTACATTATTCGTACAAGGAGCGTATAAACAACTACGCAAAGACCATTCTGCTGATTATAAATAAATCGGTTTATGAATACCTTAATCGCTAAATAGGGGTTATAAGAATGAGAGCGAAAAATAGTTTTTTATGAGGAAAGAGTTGGAATGCTTTCTGCCATGATATGTGCGGTGATAATGATACTTCTATCCGTTGTTGCTTCCCATCGAGAATAAGGGGAGAGGTGAAATTCCTATGAGCTTATCCAAAAGCACCTGTCAATGTCATAAAACTAAAATTAAAAATATAAGAAGAAATGAGGTATTGAAATGAATGATAAATTAAACGATAACTGTTCTTCTGTATATGATGGTAATGATGAGAAAACAATGACTGGCAAATATCTGAAGCAAAAACTTGAAGATATTCCAGAGAAAAGGAAAAATGTTTTTGTGATGTTAGAAAATATAGTAGTAAATTGCTGCGTTGGCAGTACAAAAGTAAGTATGGATGATTTTGCAAAAGATATATGCAATCTCGAATTAAGGATTTAAGGGCTGACAAATAAGTTTAAGTGCGGTAATATAGGTTTGTAAAGTTTATGAAATCCTTAATAAAGCACCCAAAATTTATTAAGGAGATAAGGTAAATGAACAAAAAACAAACTTATATGTATCTTCGATTATCACGAGATGACGGAGATGAAGGCGAAAGTAATTCTATTGGCAACCAAAGAGAGCTAATAAGAGCTTATTGTGAGAAAAATAATTTTGAAGTAGTAAGAGAATTTGTTGATGATGGCTACACAGGTAGTAATTTTTCAAGACCAGATTTTAAAAATATGATGAAGGCTCTTGAAGATGGTAAGTGTAAGACTATTATCGTAAAAGACCTTAGTCGTTTTGGTAGAGATTATATTGAATCAGGTAAATATCTTCAAAAGGTATTTCCAAGTATGGGAGTCAGATTTATATCAGTTAATGATAATTATGATAGTGAAACTTCTGATGTATCGGATACTCACTTAATTCTTCCAATTAAAAATTTCATCAATGATAGCTATTGTAGGGATATTTCTATGAAGGTTAAAAGTTCTCAAAACACCAAAAGACAGAGGGGAGAATTCATAGGTGCATTTGCTCCTTATGGATACAAAAAAGATAAAAATAAGAAAAACCATCTTGTTGTAGATAAGAATGTAGCATATGTGGTTAGAAAAATCTTCGATATGAAAATCGAGGGTTATTCGTCAAAAGGTATAGCTGATGAGCTTAATAGACTTGGGATATTGACACCACAGGCTTATAAAGAGTCGCAAGGACTGAAATATAGCACAGGTTTTGCTGTTAGCAAAAGAAAATGGCAAGCAAATACCATAAATAGAATTCTTGAAAATAAGGTTTATTTAGGTCATCTTGAGCAAGGTAAAAGAACCAAGCTCAGTTATAAAACTGATAAAGAGATTAAAGTAAAAAAGGAAGATTGGATTAGAGTAGAAAATACTCATGAAGCTATTGTTTCAGAGTCTATGTTTAATATTGCAAATAAGATGATGGGTAGAGATATTATTAATTCTAAAGGCACACCTGAACTTCTAGCAGGATTTCTTTATTGTGCCGATTGTGGTAACCAACTTGTCAGAAGAAAACGAAAAACTAAAAAAGGTATTAAAGTTAGCTATATTTGTGGTGCATATAATCGTGGAGAAGATTGCACGAGGCACACAATCAGTGAAGATGATATTTTATATGCACTTGAAATAATACTAAAAGGGCATATCAGATACCAAGAAGAACTTTTTGAAAAAATCAAGTCAACAGACCTTAATAAAAAAGAGTATGAACTTGATACTAGCGATTTGCTTGAAGAAAAGAAAAAGTATGAAACTTTAAGAAAATCTCTGTATATGGATTTGGAAGATGGGCTTATAGAAGAAGATGAATTTAGAGGTTTTAGAAAAAACTATCAAAATAAAATAAGAGAAATAGAGAAACAAATTAAGGCGAGAGAAGTAGCTTATAATGATTTAAAGGAGATACTGTCTTCTAAGGAAAGTTTTATAACTGGACTTGAAGAGTATAAAAATATTGAAAATATCGACAGGCACACTCTAGCGTTTTTTGTGGATCGTATTCTAGTGGGAGAAAGAGATAGCAAAGGTAGACCTCAAATTGCCGTTTTCTTTAATGATACAGAAAAGTTAGATATTCTTGAAAAAATAATTGAGAAGGCTAATACTAAAAAAGCGACTAATGTATTTTCTTTTAATAGAGCTGTTATAAATAGTATTGCGTCATCTCCTATGGAGGTGGCAGTAAATGACTAGAATATCAAGAAAAGATACTATTTTTACCGAAAATATAGAAAATGTCAGTGCTAGTTTTAGAGCTGGTATATATACAAGGCTTTCAAAGGAGAGAACAGAGGAGTGGAGAAATAAATCTTGCTCAATAGAGTCGCAAACAGAAATTTGCCAAGCTTATATATCTAAGGCAAATATGTCACTTACTAAAATCTATACAGATTATGAGTATTCAGGTACTAATTTCAATAGACCTGGCTACCAAGAAATGATGGAAGATGTTAGAAATGGGATAATTAACTGTATAGTGATAAGAGATTTATCTCGTTTAGGTAGAGAACATCTTGAAATGGGCAGACTTGTTGATAAGGTATTTCCTTTTCTTGGTGTTAGATTTGTATCGGTAGTTGATAAGATTGATACAGAAAATGGAGTTGATGGTAAGTTATCATTTGAAATGCTTATTAAAAATCTTATAAATGATTTGTATGCGAAAGATATATCTACAAAAGTAAAATCAAGTAAACATACAAATGCAAAAGCTGGCTATTTCATAGGAAGTAATCCACCATTTGGATATAAAGTAGTAGAAAAAGATGGCGGTAGAAAACTTGTTATTGATGAAAAAAGCAGTAAGATTGTATGCAAGATTTTTAAATTATTTGCGAATGGTATGAATGCATCTAATATAGCTAAAAAACTTAATGAACAAAATATTAGCACTTCAATCACTTATTATAAGACTGGCAGATTAAAACGAGAACAAGGTGAACCACAATGGCGAAAAGGTACAATTTCTAATTTGCTCAGGAAACAAGTTTATATAGGTCATCTTATACAGGGTAGAAAAACTTCTAAGGATGGTTCAAGAAGTGGTGATTATAGAATTAAGTCTGAAGATGAATGGATTGTTGTAAAAAATTCTCATGAACCAATAGTTGAAGAAGATATTTTTTATAAGGTTCAAGCCATTATGGATTTGAACAAGAAAAATCCGATTTTCAAAAAAATAGGTAAGATAAAATCTGATCCTATAAATAGATACCAGAATATTATATTTGATGGTAATACAGGCTTAGCACTTTCAAGAGTACCACAAAGAAATAATAGAAGAAATAGCAACCATTACGAGTATAGATTTACTAATAATCATTATGATGGTCAAATACTTGAAACAGCTTATATAACTATTAATGAAAAAGACCTTGATAAAATGGTAGTGAATAAACTTGAAAATACATTAGGGATTGAAGCTAATGGAAAAAATACAAGTAAGAAAATATTTGAAATTTCAGATATAAGAATAGCGACAATAGATAAAAATCAAAAATCTCTTAATTGCAAGATTGACAAAATTATTTCTCATTTAAAGATTAGTTATGAACATTACGGTCTTGGCAAAAAGGATAAAGATGATTATATTTGTGAACGAGAAGAACTGAAAAAACTTTTAAGTATTTATGAAAGTGAAATAAATGAGCTTGAAATTGAAAAAGTGAACATTAGAAAGAAAGCCGAAAATGAGGTTAATCTTTTAGATAAGCTTTTTAACGGAAAAAATCCTAAACTTACCAAAGAACTTATAGAGGACTATATTGAAAGAATAGAGTTTTATGACTCTGAGAATTTCAAAATAAACCTAAAAGTACACTTAGGAAAGGGGGATAATAAATATGAATAATATAGCAATGTATATGCGAATATCTGTTGATGAAAATGACGAAAATACGGAAGAAAGCATAAATTCGCAAAGAAATATTATTAAAAGTTATATTTTTTCTAGTGAAGAGCTTAAAGGAGCAAAACTGCATGAATATATAGATGAAGGTTATTCTGGTAGCACTACATCTCGACCTGGATTAGATAAACTATTAAGTGCTGTAAAGAATAGAAAGATTGATTGTATCATTGTAAAAGATATGTCAAGATTTATGAGAGATTATATTGAAATGGGTAATTATCTTGAAAATATTTTTCCTTTTCTCTGTGTCCGTTTTATAGCCATTACAGATGGATATGACAGTTTGACAGATGGAACTAATGGTACTGAGATAACTATACAGTTTAAAAATCTTTTAAATGATTATTATTGTAGAGATATTTCAATTAAAATGAAAAGCTCCTTAAAGGTAAATTATGAAAAAGGTAGATATGTAACAGGAAATCCGCCTTATGGATATATAAAGGATCCAGACAATTATCAAAATATCATTATTGATGATGTAGTTGCTGATAATGTTAGATATATGTTTAGTCTTATACTAGAAGGTAAAACATTGAGCCAAATTGCTAAAATTCTAAATGATGAAGGAATTCTAACTTCAAGAGCAAGACGAAAAGAACTTTTAGGATATGACTCATATAAAGGAAGGTGTGATTCGACAGCAGAGGAAACAATTTGGTGTAGTAGTATGGTAAGGAGAATTGTTCATAATGAAGTATACACTGGTACTTATGTTTATAATAAGTCGAGCAAAAGTAAGCTAGATGGTGGTAAAGTAATCTATTATCCTGAAAGTGAGTGGAAGAAAATTTATAATCATCACGAGTCTATTATAAGTAAAGAAGATTATGATTCGGCGAGAAAAATGCTTAAATCAAGACATAGAAAGCATTTAAGTGGTAATAGGGTTTATGAAAGTTCTCCACTTGTAGGAATGGTAAGATGCAATAAATGTGGCTATAAGGTAAGGATAGTTGCTACTACTGATGGCAATAAAGTTCTATATAGAAATGTTTACTGTCAACATTGTAGACTGCTTGAGGAAGAAGAAAAATTTGCTAGACTTGATATATTTGAAAACAAGGTATTTGAAATACTTAAGTCGAATTTTCATACTGATGAAAAGGAAAGACAGAAACTTCTAAATAAGCAAAAAGCTCTATATGACGAGAATGATAAACTTGATAAAAAGAAACTTCAAAAGTTTGAGGAATATAAGTTTGGTAAACTCAAACGAGAAGAATTCATTAAAATTAAGGACAAACTTAAGATAGAGTTAGAAAATAATCTGAAAGAGATTGAAGAAATTGATACTATGCTTAAGAAAGCTGGTAACATAGAAAGTCTTACTAAAGAAATGGTCATGAAATACATTAAGACTATTTATATCTCAAGCAGTGGTATAGAAAAAATAGATTATATATAGTAAACCAAGAGGAGATAGAAAATTTATCTCCTTTTATAATACTTTGAAAATTAAATAAAGAAAAGTGCAACATTCTCTTGACACGAGAGGGAACAGGAAAAACCTATGCATCTGCCTTTGCAATGAGAGATCTAGGCTTTAAAAAAATACTTTTCTTAGTGCATCGCGAAGAAATCGCAAGACAGGCAAAAGAAAGTTATAATAAGGTATTTAAAGGAAAAAAACGATTAAGTTTTTTATCAGGAAGTACTAAAATGATTAATGACAAAGTCTATTATTCGATAAGTTCAAAAGACTTTATCAATACTTTAAATACCTTTGATGATCAAATCGTTTTTTCTACAATGCAGACAATGTCAAATAATTTAAATGAATTTGATAGGAATTACTTTGACTCTATTATCATTGATGAAACGCACCGAGCAGGTGCAATGACTTATCAAAAGATATTTAATTATTTTAATCCTAAGTTATGGCTTGGTATGACGGCAACACCTGAAAGAACAGATGACTTTAATATCTTTGAATTATTTGACTATAATATAGCATGTGAAATAAGACTGAATGATGCACTTAAGAATGATTTATTATGTCCATTTCATTATTTTGGTATATCAGAACTTTCATTTGATGATATTGAAATAGGCGATGATACGGATTTTTCAAGTTTTAATAAAATAAATGTAGAAAAAAGAGTATCCTATATCTTAGAAAAAGCAGAGTATTATGGTTATAGTGGCAGTAGATTAAAAGGACTAGTTTTTTGCTCTACCGTAAATGAAGCACAGATTCTTTCAGATGAATTTACAAAAAGAGGCTATAAAACCATAAGCCTAGGTGGAAAAAATTCCATGCAGCAAAGAAAAGAAGGAATGGATAAACTGCTTTCAGATGATGAAGAACAATTAGATTATATCTTTACAGTAGATATTTTCAATGAAGGAGTAGACCTTCCAGATGTCAATCAAATCATTATGTTAAGGCCAACACAGAGTCCAATTGTTTTTGTTCAGCAGCTAGGGCGCGGGCTTAGAAAAACGCCGAATAAGGATTTTGTTGTTGTGCTTGATTTTATTGGTAATTATAATAATAATTATATGATTCCAATTGCTCTTTCTGGTGATAAATCCTATAATAAAGATAATTTAAGAAAGTATATTATTTCAGGAAATGAAATTATATATGGTGAATCCAGTATTAATTTTGATGAAATATCCAGAAAGAAAATATTAAAATCGATTGATTCTGCTAGAACGAATTCCATGAAGCTTATAAAAGATTCCTACTTTAATTTGAAAAATAAAGTGGGAAGAATCCCTTTGATTTCAGATTTTAAAGAGCATGGTGAAATCGACATGTATAAGATTTTTTCTCATAATAAATTAGGTTCCTATCATGTATTTTTAGAAAATTTTGAAAAAGATTATAAAGTGAATTTTTCATCTGAACAGGTGAGCATTTTAAAATTTTTATCAAAAAAATTAGCAAGAGCTAAAAGGCCACATGAATTATATATTTTAAAAGTGATTCTTGATGATATAAAAAGTCCTAGAAATGAAGATATTATTCAAAAGGCAGAAAGATTATTATTTGATACTTATCATATAGAAGTATCTGATTTAGAACGAGAGTCCATGATACATTTTATGAGAAATGAGTTTACTAGCGGCGCTCAAAAGAATGAATTTGCTTCAGCAGTCTTCATTGAAAATATCTATGGAGCATATGAAGTAAGTAAAGAGTTTAAAAAACATTTAGAAGATAGTGATTTTTATCATGCAGTAGAAGAAATACTTTATTATGCGCTTGACGTCTATGAAAGTAAATATAAATACCGATATAAAGATACTCATTTTGTTCTTGCAGAAAAATATTCCTATGAAGATGTATGCCACCTTCTTAATTGGGAGAAGAATTTAAATGCACAGAATATCGGTGGCTATTTCTATGATAAAAGAACAAAGACGCTTCCTGTTTTTATCAATTATGATAAAACGGATGATGCGATAAAATATGAAGACAGATTTTATTCAAAAGAGATGCTTATTGCTCTATCAAAAAAGGCGCGTACATCAGATTCATCGGATGCAGATCATATATTTAAAAGGAAATTAGAAGATAAAGAAAATAGAATTTATCTATTTGTAAGAAAGAATAAAGATGATAAAGAAGCAAAGGAATTCTATTTCCTAGGAGAAGTACAGGCAGCTGGAAATCCAATTTCTAAAAAAATAGATGATAAATCGGTATTTGAAATACAGTATAATCTAGAGCATTCGGTAAGAGAGGATTTATATCATTATATTGTGGAGTAAGGAGAAAAAATGAAAGAAATAGATGTTGTTGCAGCAGTAATTATTAGAGAAAAAAATGGAAGAAAAGAAGTTCTTGGCGTAGAAAGGTCCTATGGAGAATTTAAAGGCGGCTGGGAATTTCCAGGAGGTAAGATAGAAGAAAATGAAGAGCCTAAGGTAGCGCTTTTAAGGGAAATAAAAGAAGAACTCGATGCAGATATTATAATAAAAGAATTCTTTTTAACGGTAGATTATCAGTATGAGCACTTTATATTACACATGGATAGTTTTATTTCTGTATTAGATTCTGATATTACACTCTTAGAACATAAAGAGGCAAGATGGCTTCATAAAGATAATTTATATGATGTAAACTGGCTTCCTGCTGATATTCCAATTGTAAAAAAATTAGAAGAGTATTTATAGAAAAGATAGTTTCGAATATAATCGAAACTATCTTTTTTTTTATATTTATTATCGAGTATAATCGAAATATATATTGAATTAATCATTTTTATCAAGTATAATAGAACAAAGGAGGGCTTATGAAATATATTATTAGACCAAAATACATGAATTCGATTAATAAATTTATCGATAAGCCAGTAATAAAAATATTATCTGGTATGAGAAGGGTTGGAAAATCAACCATTTTAAAAACTATAAAAAATGATATATTAAAAGATGTCCCAGATGAGAATAAATTATTTTTAAATTTTGAGTCAACTGATTTATTTCATCTTAAGGATTATATGGATTTGATGAATTATTTAAAACCATTCATAGAAAAAGCAGAAGGCAAATTATATTTCTTTTTTGATGAAATACAGATGATCGCTGGATGGGAAAAACTCATCAATGGTTTAAGAAATGATTATGATTCAGATATTTATATTACTGGCTCCAATTCCACATTAATTTCAGGTAATTTATCTACCTTACTTGCAGGTAGATATGTAGAATTTGAAATACAGCCCTTTACTTTTTCAGAGTTTAAAGAATTATTTTCATCCAAAGATTTATCCAATGAATTATTATTTCGAGAATTTATTAAACTAGGCGGCATGCCGTTTTTAAAATACTTTGATTTAGAAGAAGAACCTAGTTATAAATATTTAAATGATGTGTATAATACTGTATTAGTAAAAGATGTATTAGAATATAATAAAATTAGAGATGTGGATATCTTTAGTAGAATACTATCTTATATTACTGAAAATATTGGACATACTTTTTCGGCAAATAGCATTAAAAAATTTTTAAAAAGTGAAAATAGGACTATTTCAGTTGATACCATTTTAAATTATCTATCCTATTGTCAGGAAGCCTTTATCATAAAAAAAATTCCGAGGTTTGATACAGCTGGAAAAAATATATTAAAAGTAGAAGAGAAATATTATCTAACCGATCATGGTTTTAGAGCAGCAAAAGGCTTTTCAAATACAAAGGATATTGAAAGAATACTTGAAAATATTGTGTGTATCGAACTGATTTCAAGAGGATATGAAGTTAATATAGGAAAAGTATATCATAAGGAAATTGATTTTATAGCGAAAAAAGATGGTAAAATAGAGTATTATCAAGTATCTTATATACTAGCTAGTGAAGAAACAAGAAATAGAGAATTCAATGTATATAATGATATTACAGATCATTATCCTAAAAACGTTCTTTCCATGGATCATTTAGATTTTAGCAGAGATGGCATAATACATAAAAATATCATAGAGTTTCTTTTAGAAGGGTAGATTACTACTCTTTTTTTATTAAAATATTTAATAAGAAGATTAATTATTTTGAAAATAATGATAAAATATTGAATATATTAATTTGTATATTAATATTATTGATATTTTTTTATAAAAAAATTAAAAAATACTATTGACAAATTAAAAAAACTTTAGTAATCTGTAGATGAAAGAAATAATTAATAAAAAAATTAATATTCTTAAAGTTTGTATTAGAATAATTAAATAAATGGAGAAAAATATGAAGAATAATGATTCAATATATAAAAATAAAGATTTTATGCTTTTAATTATTGGAGCCATTGTATCCAATTTAGGAAATGCTCTGGTTCAAGTAGCTATTGTATGGCATATAATCAGTGTTGTAAGTGAAAAAGAATCGGGTTCAGCACTTGCTATCTTCTCTGCAGTTGCTGCAGTGGCAATGATACTCTTTGCACCATTTACAGGTGTTCTTGCAGATAAAATAAATAGAAAACTAGCGATTGTTGGAAGTGATATTATAAGAGGACTATTATTATTACTATTAATCATAGCTAATAAATTTTCCTTTTATCCATTGATGAGTCTATATGTAATTATATTTATTATGACCTTTTTTTCAACTTTATTTTCATCAGCAGTCAATGCAGTCATTCCTAATATTGTAAAAGAAGATCAATTAATAAAAGCAAATGCAGTGTTCGGTCTTTCAAAGGAATTGATGATTGTAATCGGTGCAGCAATTGCAGGATTTATTTATCATCTTCTTGGCATTAATGGTATTTTATTAATCGATGGAATATCCTTTATACTATCAGGAATCTCAGAGTTATTTATTACAATTCCTAATGTTAAAAGAGCAATAGCTGCTGAAAAAACAAGTTTTATCAAAGATTTTAAAGATGGTATAAGATATATAAAAAGTAAAAAAGCATTACTTCATCTAGGAATTATTGCCATAGGAATTAATTTTGTAGGAAATCCAATCTATGCAGTGATTATCCCTAAAATCGTAAAATATGATTTACTTCGAACAGCCAAGGATTTTGGCGTTTTAGAAAGTGTTCTTTCCATAGGGGCAATTCTTGGAATGATTATTATTTCAAGATTTGGACATATAAAAAAATATTTTAAGATTTTATTTTCTGGTTTAATCAGCCAGTGTATAATTTCAATACTCCTCGGCATTTCAATATTATTTGCCGTAAAGGGTGTGATAACACTGGATACAGGATTTATCCTAATGCTAATAATAGCGGTGTTTATTGCAATGATCAGTGCCTTTGTCAATGTACCAATTGGAACAATGTTTCAAGTATTTGTAGAAGATGAGATGAGAGGAAGAGTAACAGGTATGTTTGGAACGCTTGTTCAGGCAATGGTTCCAGTAGGACTTGGAATCTACGGCATCTTATCAGGAATATACCCTAATTGGGTCATCGTAATTGGATCTTCCATAATAGAAATATTAATTATTTCTACTATGTTATTCAGTAAAGAGATAAAAAATATGTAAGGGAGGAAGTATGAAAAAGGAAGTTTTAGGAATTTGTCCAGTCTGTAGTAAGAAATTAAAAGTTACCAGACTTAAATGCTTCAACTGTAAAACAGTTATAGAAAGTGATTTTGAGCTGGATAAATTTAATTACTTAACCAAAGAGCAAAAATACTTTGTTGAAATTTTCATTAAAAATCGTGGAAATATAAAAGAAATAGAAAAGGATATTGGTATAAGTTATCCTACGGTTCGAAGAAATTTAGATGAAGTGATTAAGGCATTAGGGTATAATGTGAACAAAGATGAGGAAGAAATAAATAAAAAAGAAGTGCTTGATAAACTAAGTAAGGGAGAAATTTCATCAGAAGAAGCACTTAAAATTTTGAAAGGAGACCAACTATGAAAAGTCAATAGGAAAACAGAAAATTTTTAGGAAAAGTATTTGACTAAAAAAGAGCATACGAAATAAAGCATAAAAAATGCT
>PDWI01010243.1_pt1 | contig 13615 bp, 7 predicted proteins | sample 1430891 | NCBI WGS metagenome assembly PDWI01 (sample SAMN01162508, study PRJNA174530) | Oral metagenome, whole genome shotgun sequencing project. | biome: Marine environment; feature: Marine mammal; material: Swab sample of the gingival sulcus; isolation source: swab sample of gingival sulcus...
CCCGGTAAATGGTACGGGCTTCATTGATTGCCTCAAAGAGTTTAATGCCGATCCTGAAACCAAGGCTGTGGTCATGGTTGGTGAAATTGGTGGCAATGCCGAAGAGGAAGCATCTGCCTGGATCAAAGCCAATATGACAAAACCTGTTGTTGGCTTTATTGCTGGTATTACTGCACCTCCTGGCCGCAGGATGGGACATGCCGGGGCCATTGTCAGTGGTGGTAAGGGAACTGCCGAGGCAAAGATTGCCGCAATGGAACAGGGCGGGGTTCATGTCTGCCAAAATCTGGGTCAGCTCGGAGAGATGTGCAAAGAGGTTTTTGCCTGATTTTTTTGAAGTACGTTCCACACGTTCCAGCACGGTCTTACATGTAGCGTATTGCTCATTGTAAGACCGTGCTTTTTGTACTTTGTACAGCTTCTTCTGTTTCAATATGTTTTGTTTGCGGTCTTTTTCGTTTTGTTGCCGATAATATATCCGGTGTCCAGTTTTGCCAGCCTTCTTCTGGATTATCGTAGAGCATAAATCGTTGTCCTGCCCCCACAGGTCCTCCCATGTCCTCTGCTTCGGGAGTTGCGAGGGCGATTCCACCTGCAAGAAGCGTGTCAAGAGATTGGGTTGTAATTGCCAACCCTGAAAACAGCCCGCCTTTTACCTGAAGACCAGAAATATTCCAGAATTTAGTATTTTGTCGGATAATTGGCGTATAGCGTTCATTGATATTCAACGTAATAAGAACTTGCTTGAAATCATAATCAAGATCATATCCTGTGACTTCTCCAATTTTTACCCATCGATAATAAACGGGTGAGCCTATGGTAATAGAGTTAAGTTGCTCTGCCTCAAGGATAATTGTAAGTCCTTTATTTCCGGAAAAACGTTGCTGAGGAGGGCGTTCCAGCCCAATAAAAGAACGGGTTAATTCTCCAGGACCAGGTTCAATACAGAGATGGGCACCGAAGACAGCGGCTTTGAGATTTTTTACTCCTTGCAGGCTGATGCGTGGTTCTGCCAGCCAGATTTTGGTTTTTTCGCGAAACAGGGTGAGATATTGTTTTTCTATGCCGAGTTCAGCTTCGACCTCTGTCATATCGTTGGTGAAGCGAAGCGCACGTACCTGACCAAGACGAATTCCATTGTATTTCACCAGGGCACCGGGCGAGAGATTTTCTGCGTTGTGGAAGATGACTCGGTAGATGAGGTCATCCTGAGCCTTGGCCGCAGCCTTTGAACGGTGAATCGGAAAAGAATGGAAATTTTTGATGGCTTTTCCCGCAGGTGGTGTAAAGAAGCTGATTCCGCCCGCGATGATACTTTCGAGAGTCTCGGTTTCTATAGAAAAGCCGCTCTGGTCGGTGGATATTTGAATGCCGCTGCTTTTATAGAATTGACTGCGAGTGTTGATGAGATGGGCGTATTTCTTTTCTATCTGGCAGGTGATTTTGATTTTTCCCCCATCTTTTTCCAAAGAGAATCCAGTAACTTCCCCAACTTTGACTTTTTTGTACAGTATCGGGGTGCCAATGCGATATGCATCAAGCTGGTCAGTCATCAGGTAAAGATATCGGGCGGAATCTTCGATACCGGGATGTGAAGCCATTGCTTTTTCAATGTTTTGAAAAAGGGGGAAAATGTGAGGCGGTTTAACGTCTTTTGAGTTTTTTGAGTCCTCAATATTGATGAGGTCTATGCCCCCTTGCATAAGAGAGAGCAGTGGTGTTGTTTTAAAGGACATTTGGGCAAGAGAGGCTTCGATAGTTATACCTCCTGTTTTCACAAACACAGAGTAGACAGATATCAGGTCCTGATATTTTTCTTCAATAAAAATAGTTGTTTCAATGGCATTCCTGTCTTTGCTTAAATCTTTTTTAAGAACTTCACCAATTGGAATCTTGCGATAAAAAACGGTTGTGCCTGGAGTGGCAGTGACGTTTTCAGAAGATGTTAGGACGAGAGTTTTTCCTGGCCGCAGAGGTGTTTGTGGTGCCGGGTTATGAGACAACATGAATGAATCTTCGTAGTCTCCATCGCCGGGCTCAAAGGTAATATAGGGGCCGCCGAGTAATGTTTCAGGATTTTTTATTCCGTTCAGTGATATTTGAGGTGAAACGAGCCAGAACAGTGTGTTTTTTCGTAGAATATGACCAAGTCTTGGATCAAGAAGAATGTGAGCGGTTACAGAATTATGCCGATCATTTGTCATGGTGAGATGGTCAACATACCCAGCTTCAAAGCCATGGTACATGACTTTGGTGACACCCTCTTTAATATTTTTACCATCAACAATGCCGAGGGTTATTGGCAGACCAAATTTGGCGTGATTATAGTCGGTACTTAATGGGAAAATGTCTCCGTTTTCGGCGTTTGGGGAATTTTTTATACTGTCGGGGGTGCTTACCACAATTCCCCCGATAAAAAGAGAAGATAACGATTCCATATGGACTTTCAGATTGGTGAGAGCTCCTGAGAAAGTTATGCCGCTGGCATCGTAGAATCGACTATCCTTATGGATCAGAGAGCTATATTGGGGAAGGATGTGGCAATGCAATAAGACAGATCTTTCTTGTTCAAGCGTATATGACTGGACACTACCAATTTTGATATTTTTAAAAAAAACTCCTGACCCTTTCTTGATAGAACGGAGCTGTTGTGCTCTAAGAGTCAGATGTAGTCCCGGAGCATCCAGCGATACAGGGGGAGCTGTTTGCAGAGCGGTAAAGTTGCGGGCTGCGATTGTTGAGACACCTTTGCGAATATCTATATAACTTCCTGATATTATTGTCTCCAAACCTTCTATCCTGTCAGCGGAAACCTCTGGCTGTACCAACCAGAAAACGGTATCTTTTACCAGATATGGTTCGGTACTTTTATCCATAGTGATTTGGGCTATGACTCTGTTGTTTTTCAGATCAGGAGAGAGTTTTTTTACTATTCCTATGGGGAGACCCATATACATGACTTGAGTCTTTTCGGGTGTAATTCCGCTGGCATCATTGAAAAATACCGTAATTGTGATTCCTGCATCCTGATAGCTTTTATATATAAGCCAGCCACAAATACATACGGCGACAATCGGTAAAATCCAGATTGTTGATATGCGATGTTTTTTTGTGTCAGGGGAGATGCTCATGGTGTGTTCCTGTGGTGTTTTGTGAAATGAGGAGACATCTATCCCACATGATTCGGGGATCGAAAACAATTGCAGCCAGCATGGTGCAGACAACGACGGCACAAAAGAAACTTGCTCCTGGAGCGGTGTGTACTGATGTGAAAAGACCAAAGTCAACAAGTACGGTGATAAGAGCGATAACAAAAATGTCGAGCATGGACCAGCGGCCGATAAAGGCGATAAAATGAAACATTTTTGTTTTTTGTTTCAGAAAACGGTTTTTTTTCCAATGTATGGTGAAAAGAAGAATAAGTAACCCGATGATTTTGAACAATGGTACCAGGACACTGGCAAGAAAAATAATAAGTCCGATACCATAGGAACCTTGTTTAAAAAAATGTATGATACCGTCGATAATTGTTGAATTATCAGGAAAGCCAAGAAATTTCACTTGCATTATTGGAAGGACATTGGCTGGGACAATAAATAAGAGAGAGGTAACCAGCAAGGCCCAGGTGCGTTCCAGGGCTCGGGGTTTCCGGGTGTAAAGTTTGGTACCACAACGCGAGCATCTGGTATTTTTTTCTGTTTTAAAGGTGAGTAAATTGCAATGATGGCAGGAAAAAAGCCGCTGTTGTGCTGCGGTTTTTCGACCTATGGCCTCTTCTGGTATGCTGAGAGGAACAAAATCTTCTTCAAGTTGTGTCCAAAAAAGATTTTTATCCGTAGATGCCGAAGTGGCGATACTGAGAATGACCAGGATAATGAAACAGAGAAAACCGATACCGTATTCAATAGTGGCGATATCATGTACTTTAACAAGACTGACCATGATGCCGAGTAAATAAATTTCGATCATTCCCCATTCTTCGAGAGTAAGTAATATTTTTAAGAGTTTTCTTGTTATTTGTGATCGGTTACTACATCGAATTTGTAATGAAACGACAAAGGAGAACAGCAGCTTTACTAGTGGAAATAATACTGCGGTAAAAACAACCATAATTCCAACTATAGGAAATCCTGCAGTAAAAAAAGCTATACCTGTTTGTACAACATTTCCTGAAGTAGAAAAACCTGCGGATTTCAGGGTCATTAATGGCAGCAACATTGCTGGGAAATAAAGCAAGAGACCTGCCGAAGAAAGAGCCAGAACCCGTTCCACACTATTGCGTGGTGTTTTTTGCAGCGTCGTGCCGCAACGGAGGCAGATAAGCTGCCCTGGATGCACCTGAGGTAATTGGTATAAAAGATCACATCCAGAGCAGGCTCTATAATGGTACGCAGTTTTAGTCATTGGGTATTTCGCCAAGCATTGCTGCGTTGTGTACCGTAAGTTGTGGGAACGGAATATCCCAACCATAGGTGGTGCAAGCCTCGACGCACCAGCGTTGTATTGCCCGGCGAATCCGATTATAGAGCGGGCCCTGGCTTCCTTTGAAGTCCGCAATAACAACGAGATCAAGTGATGAAGCCCCAGCAGCGTTAAATTCTACCCGCAGGTTCAGCATTTCTTTACTGTATCCATTGGCTTCAAATTTTTCTTCAAGAAATTTTGCAACTTTTTCCGGGATTGTTGTTGTTGCTTCTTCCTGATGGCTATAACCAATACCGAAAACCTCTTTAATTCTAAAATTACGCGACAGGTTGATTGGAGCCAGGCCAAGAAAATCACCAGTCTGGTATATCTTGTGGGCTCCACCACGCAACACCAGTTCCACCTGCTCGTGAGACAGACTAACCACACCACCTCTAGTGCCATCCGAGAGAATTACCCAATCATCTTTTTTGCATGGGAACCACGGTTCTTTGGGATCATAGGTGCGCGATGTCTTGTCAAAAAGCATACTGATTGGAACTTTGATAGTCTCTTTTAACGCAGGGTTTTCCAAACGGGTGCGAACATTTATGTTTTTGACTCGCCAGGGAATACCGAAAAGAATAACTCGTTCTCCTTCACGAACATTGCCGAAATTAAGTATCATCTGGGTTTGTTTCCAGAATTTGGGCAGAGCTGTTTTGGTGGCCCAGCCAAGCCCGGCAATAAAAATAATAGTGAACGAGAGGAGTAACCAGTCTTCAAAGAAATAAAAGACCAGAATAAAAGAAATCATGCCACAGAATATGGTGAGTAATTGAAAGCACAGGTCTACAATACGGATATGAATAGGGCGAAATTCCTTATTACTTCCAGGAATAGTACGTCGTACCAGACGATGAATCAGACGCAGTAAAAGAACCACTCCGAGGCAGGAGAGCACACTGACAAAGAGATAGAGGCCCCTGGTCTGAAAAAAGTTTTTCAGGGATTCTTTGCCGCTGTCCATGAGTGATTTCTTTTTTCCCGCCATTTTGGCAAGTTCAATCCTGGTGATGTCAAGACCATTTTTTAGTTGTTCAGTAAGACTTTCCCATTCAGGAATGAGAGCATTGAGCTGTTTTTTGAGTTCTGGATCTTTGGTGGCTTTTACGAGACGCTGCAGGTTCTCATGGGCTTGTAAAGCGACAGGAAGGAGCTTTTGATAAGAATCCTGTTTGCTCAGAAGTTCTGTTTTTTTTCGAGCTTCTGCGGTAAGCCGTTTCAATTCAACAACTCCTGGCTGCATCAACGCAAATATCTCTTTTTTCCAGTCAAAGGTCTTTTGTACTGGCGTATTAAATATCTTGATGTCAATTCCGGTGGCAATTTTTTCAAAATCATCATTTGCCTGCTCAAGACTTTCCTGGAGCTTCTGGAGTTCTTCGGCTAACGCGGCTTTCTCTTCGTTGGAAGCGTTTTCGTCAAGCGATTCGATTTTTGCTTCAATCTGTTTTTTTATTTTCTTTTTTAGCTCGGAGACTGAGCGCAGCATTTTTTCCAGATCTTCATCTGCCGGTGCCCCTGCTTCTTTTTCTTTAATGAAAATTTCTTGCGTTGCCTGAACAGAAGGCAGTTGCTGTTGTTTTTCTGCATATGCAATGCCACTGAACATAAGAAAAAAACAGAAAATAAGATATTGTAATGTCTTCATTTTATTAGCTTTTGTAGTGAGTAAAAGATTGAGGGCCAAGATTAAAATAGAGGCTTTTTATAATTAATAGCAAAATCTTATAAAGATTTTGCTCTCTGTGGTTACGCCTAAATTCACACTCTTTTAGGTGTAAAATAAAGGTAGTTATGTATTTTACGGAAGCGAGTCAATCTGGTTTTAGAAAATCTCCAGAAAGATTCAATTCCATCAATATGATGATTTACCACGGACGAACTCATTTTGTCCATGATTGACTCGAAGTTTCCGTAACTCGCGTATTGCAACCTTGCCAGAAACCTGCCGGCCTTTGCTCTTGCTCTTCTTGTCTGTGGCAACAGTCTTATCCTTACCGGTTTAAGAAAAAGAAACACTAGAATTTTTGCTGGTCTTGCGTGTCTTGTATTGAAGAGGGTCTGTCTTGTGATGGATCTGTCAGGTTGTCTTGAAGCTGCAAACATTGCTGAGAAGAGATTTCTATTCGTTTCCATTCTTGCTGAATCTCCCTTTTGTCTCCAGAAAAGCAAATATTTCTATAATTGAAGTAAATTTAATATATTAACAGATTTACATTTAAAAATATACATATTTGTATATTTTATTGTAAATTATATATAGATATGTATTATAAAAAGAAGTGATTGATAAAGAGCCAAAGAGTGTCGCTAGAGCTATGGATCAAGTGCCTTTTATATTGTCAGAAATCTATCTTGCTTGGTGATTCGTGGGTGAAAAAACACGGCGAAACGTGAGATTTACAATATCGGTTATTAAAAGATTTCTGCTGCGAAGAGGAACAATATGAGTAAGACCCGCAGCACTGTACAGCGTATGAGTCTCTATGACCCATTCCAGCTTGACGAAGAAAGTTTTAAACAAACTTTTATTGCCCGGCAATACGAGGTAAATCGTCTACTTCGGCATATTTACGAAGCCTGCGGCAAAAATAGCGTGGCCGTGCATACTGTTATTTATGGCGAAAAAGGCATGGGAAAAACCGCTTTGCTGCGGCGTCTTGCCATTGCGGTCAATGAAGATGCGGAATTAGAAAAACAATGGATTCCGTTATGTTTTCGTGAAGAGCAATACAATGTAGCCACAGTTGCGCAACTCTGGAAAAACTGTGTTGATTCTTTGGCAGAGTGGTGTGAGGTCAAAGGTTATATTGATACTGCGAATCATCTTGATGACCTCATGGCCAGTTATAGTAATTGTGACGATCTTGCTACAGTGAAAGATGTCTGTAAAGAACACAAACGACGTTTTGTGTTGCTCATTGATAATCTGGATCTGATACTGAACAATCTTTCAGAGCAGGAACAGTGGCAGTTGCGGGATGTCCTTCAAGAAAAAGATGCTCCATTACTGATTGCCAGTGTAAGCACCTCCCCTGAACGGTTGTTTCTTCAACACCCATTTTTTTCTGAGTTTTTTAGAGTTCTGCAGCTTCAGCCCTTACATGAATCTGAGGTGATGGACTGTCTTGAGTGTATTGCCCGGCGCCGCAGCCAACAGGGAAAAAAGGTGCTGCGGGAAATTGATGAAAATCCAGAACGGGTGAAAGTGCTCTATCGTTTCTGTGGCGACACACCGCGTACATTGATGATCATTTATCAAGCTCTGGAAATTATGAGCACAATGGCATGGGAAGAAACGTTCTGCTATTTACTCTATGAGATTCTGGGAAATTTCACCTCTTTATATCACTGTCGCACCAACGAACTTGCTCCGCAACAGCGTCAGGTGCTGGATGCAATCGCCTTGCATTGGCATCCAATCAGCCTGGCAGCTATTGCATGCCGTACAGAATTAAAAAAGAGTAGTGTTTCTTCGCAGCTTAAACGTCTTGAGACAAATGGTATTATTGAAGTCTCTGGAAGTTACCAGGGAAGATCTTTGTATCAATTGACAGAACGCTCTTACAATATCTGGTACCTGATGCGTTATGGCCTGCGTCATCATAAACGTAATGTGTTTTCGTTGAGCGATTTTCTCATTGGTTACTACGCGCAGCAAGAAATTGTCTCCCCGGCCAGGCCGCAACAAGATAGACATGTTTTCAATTTGAAACAAACCCTTTTGCACCGCAAAACAGCCAAGGACAATACAACGAAAAAGACCTTAAAAAAACAGATCCGTGGTCAGATTTTCAATATTCTGGGTAAAGATGATTTTGGCAAAGACCTTTCCAAGGCCGCTGATACAGAGGTTTTGACATTTACCGAGGTAAAGCAAAAACTGGAAAAAAATATTACCCGAGTGGTGTCTAACCAAAAAGCAACCAGCACTTTTGCTTACTTAATCTGTGGAAGCTTTTCTTTGCAAAGAGAAGAAAAACAGCGTATTGCGGATATGGAATTATCTTTTTTGCAAAGAGAGGAATTGCAAAAAATCTTTAACGAAGAAAAAGAAGGTTTTATGCAGATCATGGGCGAAGAAGATTTTTTTATTTTCTACGCTGCCCTCTGTTATGGCTTTATCTCGACTCCGTTACATATCAAAGAAATAATGGCCGCAAGTCTTGGGAATGATCCTCGCTTGCTCGATATAGCCATAAGACATTTCTGGAGTGATATACAAGAACAATTACTGGCAGAGAGTGAGTTCTATGATGATTTGCAAGAGGCTTTGCATCAAGAACGTATTACAAAAGTGATAGCTGCCAGTTCCTGGACTCGTTTGGGTGGTTTTTATCACGGGTATCTCAAAGAGTATCAGCTCTCAAAAGAGGCATACTTACGGGCTCTGCATATTGATGAAAAAAATGCTGATGCCTGGAGCGGCCTGGGTAATCTCTATCATTACCAAGTCAAAAATTATCAGGCCGCAAAAGATGCCTATCTCCAGGCTCTTCGTGTTAATGAGAATCATGTCGCTTCGTGGTATGAACTCGGAAATCTTTGTCAGAATCATTTACACGACTATAAACGGTCGAAATCTGCCTACTTAAAAGCCATCTCTGTTGATGGGAATTATGCTCCACCCTGGAATGGTTTGGGAAATCTCTACCACTACCAACTCAAAGATTATCAGATAGCCAAAGAGGCCTATTTCCAGGCCATTGATATTGACGGGAACTATGCCTGTCCCTGGGGTGGCTTGGGGGATTTGTATATCTTTCATTTGCGAGACGTTCAAAGAGCAAAGGAGGCTTACATCAAGGCGATTTCTCTTGATGCGAAAGATGCTGTGTCCTGGAATGAATTGGCGACGCTTTATCGGAGTTACTTCCAGGATTACCCTGCGGCAAAAGACGCCTACTTAAAAGCTATTGCTATTGATGAAAAGTATGTCTTGGCGTGGAATGGTCTAGGTTCTCTTTATCAAGACCAGTTGAAAAACTATTCAGCAGCAAAAGATGCGTATATGCAGGCCCTTGCTGCTGATCCGAAGTGTCTCGCCGCAAAGGATAATCTGGTGTGGTTGGGGCTTGTAACGAACGATGAGCGTCTCGTTGCTGAATATTTATTCACTGTGGAACGAGAAAATCCAGGTATCGCATTGCTTGAAGCGGCACTCTCGTTAAGAAAAAACAATGTCGGTGACGCCTTGGAAATGTTGAAATCTGTACTCGAAGAAAATAACTCTATGTTGTGGATACGATATAGAGATGATCTGCTGCGTTTGCTGGCCTTATTTTATACATCTGGGTTTTATACACATCTTCTTACGTTTTTCCAGAAGAATCATTTTGATAAAACCTTGGCTCCTCTTTTCTTTGCGATAGAAACAGTCAATGAGGGATCCTCGTATTTACAGACTCTTGCTCCGGAAATGCGCCCTGAGGTAAAGAATTTGTATTGGTCTTTGAAGAGTTTACTTGGTGATATTGAATAACAGACTTGCATGCATTTTGATGTAGCAGGAAAATAACGCACACCTCATTAAGAATGATTTTAAATTCTTAATGAGGTGTTCAATAAGTAAAAGGAAAAGACGGAAGTTTAGCGACAAATGTAACGAAATCGTGAGATTCACAGTTTATCCAACCCGAAAACAGGCCCGGTGAGATATGATTGATTACATAGAAATATTTTACAACAACAATAGACGGCATTCTTACCCTGGATATCTTAGCCCAACAGACTTCAAAAAAATGACAGCCTCGAAAAAAGCAGCTTAAGAAAAGTGTCCATTATTTGTTGACCACCTCATGTCCACTCTTTTATAGCAAGATCACCTGACAGGTTCATCACAAGACAGACCCTCTTGCATACAATTCCTAGATGAAAAACAATATAATATTGACAATGAAAAAATATTTTATATATGCTAGATATTTTGCTTAAACAAACAATCAACCACTGAAGCCGCACTTTTTTTAGTGCCTTGCTAACCAGAACCTTTCAAAAAAAACAAAAGTTGAACGCATCTTGATAATGACTGACTAACATAAAGCACTAAGGCACTTATCCCGTTCNTCAAAAAAAACAAAAGTTGAACGCATCTTGATAATGACTGACTAACATAAAGCACTAAGGCACTTATCCCGTTCATCGGGGTTAGTGCCTTGCTAACCAAAACCTTTCAAAAAAAACAAAAGTTGAACGCATCTTGGTAATGACTGACTAACATGGAGCACTAAGGCACTTATCCCGTTCATCGGGGTTAGTGCCTTGCTAACCAGAACCTTTCAAAAAAACAAAATTTGAACACATCTTGGTAATGACTGACTAACATGAAGCACTAAGACACTTATCCCGTTCATCGGGGTTAGTGCCTTGCTAACCAGAACCTTTCAAAAAACTGCAAAAATTCTCCAGATAACATAGCCAGAAAACAAAATGCCCTTTAAAAATGATCCTCAAGAAAATTCCCCGACCGTTATCACCGTGGCAGGAACACCTTCCTCAGGAAAAACGGCTGTCATTTCTCATCTGGCACGACTCCTCCTCTCCCAAGGGATACGAGTAGCAGCGGTAAAATTTGATGCCCTGGTAAGCCATGATGATGCGTATTTCCGCGACCAGGTAGCCATTCCTGCCATCAAGGGGCTCTCCGATTACATCTGCCCGGATCATTATTATGTCTCGAACATCGAAGAGGTCATCGAATGGGGCAAACAGGAAAAGGCCCAAATTCTTTTCATAGAAACCGCCGGACTTTGCCTGCGCTGCGCCCCCCATATTACAGATATTCCGGCGATATGCGTTCTTGATGATCTCGCCGGAGTCAATGCTCCAGAAAAGATGGGCCCGATCTTAAGCCTTGCCGATGTTGTGGTAGTCACCAAGGCAGACATGGTCTCCCAGGCAGAAAAAGAGGTGGTGTTTCATAAAATCCGTCAAATCAACCCCGGCGCAGCACTCTTTCAGGTCAACGGTCTTACCGGCTCTGGGTGTCTGCCACTGACCCGGCTGATACATACCTGGAAGCCGATAGGAGAGAGTACCAACCTTACACTGCGCTACAGTATGCCAGCATCGATCTGTTCCTATTGTACTGGCGAGCAACGCATTGGTAGAGAATTTCAATCTGGAAACGTGAAAAAAATTGACTGGTAAAGAAATCACATCGATCACCGTAGAAGCGGGAAAACGCAAAGACGGAACCAAAGAAACCCTGGCCGCACTCACCGTACACGCCGGGGAGACCTTGGCCATTGTTGGTCCGACAGGGTCAGGAAAAAGCCAGCTTCTCTCCGATATTGAGCAACTGGCCCAGGCCGACACCATTTCAGGCCGCACTATTCTGATAAACGGCAGCATCCCTGAAAATGAAGGTATTGCCACCGGGCTTGTGGCCCAGCTCACCCAAAAGACCTCGTTTATTCTTGATTGCAGCGTCGAGAGTTTTCTTGAGCTCCACGCCCAGAGCCGAGGCAAAAAACACAATAAAAATTTGGTGGCCAAGGTCATGGAAAAGGCCAATTTTTTAAGCGGTGAGCCGATCAATGCCACCGCAAATCTCCAGGTATTGAGCGGTGGCCAATCCCGTGCCCTGATGATTGCCGATATGGCCTATATCTCTAATTCACCAATCATCTTGATTGATGAAATCGAGAATGCGGGCATCGACAAGCTCTCGGCGCTTGAGGTGCTCACCGACAGCAATAAACCCATTTTCATTTCAACCCATGACCCGGTGTTAATGCTCATGGTCTCGCAACGCCTGGTAATGAAAAACGGCGGTATGGAATCCCTGGTGCGCACCAGCCCGGAAGAAAAAACCTTCCTGGCTTCGTTAAAGACCATGGACGACCATCTGACAACAACCCGCGATCAACTCAGAAACGGAGAGCTTTTAGGCCAAGGAGCAACACGATGACAGACCTGCATTTGGCAATCCCACCCAATATTGCCCGAAAAACCATTGATGATTTGCAAAAAAAATACCCTGGGATTCAAATCCGCCCCCACCAGACCCACGTAGAAATGGATGCTTTTTTTGGTCAGGATTTTGCAAAGAAAGAGCATACCGCCGATCTCACCTTAACCGCCTATCCGGCAGCATTAACCCGGCTCTATGCAATGGATGATCCCGGTGAAATCTTTGCGCCACTACCAACGAGCTTACCCACATTACGACCCGATCTCATCGAGCTGGGTATAAGCGAGACAAACCCTTATTATCGAGCGGTTTGCTTTGTCTGTCTGGTGGCCATCGCCCATAAAGACGCCCAGCCCTTTCCTGCATCCTGGGCCGATCTCTGCCACGAAAATATCCGTGACGCGGTGGCTATTCCCCCCGAAGAAACCCCAGCCCCAGCCCTATATACCTATTGGCAAGACAAGATGAACGGCGATGCAGGCCGCGAGGCCGCCCGACGAGCCGACAAAACCCTTTTACCCTTAGACATCAATCAGGGCGTTGATGCCGGAGATTTCAAAGCAGGGATCCTGCTTTCCGCCTTTGCCAGAACCTTCAGGCAGAATAACGCCCGGATGGTATGGCCCAAGGAAGGCGCCTTTATGCTGCCCCTGTTGGCCTTTTTGAAAAAAGATGCCCCACAACAAGCAATTGATGTCCTCAATGATATTTTCAGCCAACCTTTTCAGGAATTTCTCGCCAAGGACGGCGGTTTCATCCCGATACGCTCTGACGTGAAATTTTTCGGAGAGGTTGCCGACAATAACTGCCATGTGCAATGGATGGGATGGCAGGATTATACCCAGATGCAACAGGAATATAACCGGCAGACAGGCGTCGTACAACCAGCCTGGGGTTCTCTCAACCCTGCTGGGCCATGGATTACGTCACTCTGGAGGACACCATTGTTACCGCAAGAGGAAAGGCTTCGACCATCTCGCAAACACCGGGTGGCATCGGACTTCTGGAATATGAGTCGTTATACGAAGCCCAGGATATGAGTATTACCAATACTCTGCGCCAGATTCCGGGAGTGGAAAAATCTTCGGATTCTGCCTGGGGATCTGCGGTAAACATTCGAGGACTGGGGAGAAACCGGGTGGTTTTTCTCATTGACGGCTGCCGGGTAAATACCGCCACCGAAGTCAATGCCCAGTTTGGTTTTGTCGACCCCAATGATGTGGCACGCAT